>NICF_comb_assmDRAFT_10000163_pt1 | contig 51685 bp, 43 predicted proteins | sample NewIslPassag4_SG_FD_11279 | JGI IMG/M metagenome (IMG submission 11279)
CCGAGGAAGAGCGCGAAGAGGACCGTGCTGAACGCGAGGAACCAGCCGGTCTGGAGGTGGCTTAACACGGTCGCGGCGGAGAAGACGATGGCGAGGGCGAGCGTGCGCTGCGCGGGCTGGCGATAGAGGCGGTAGACCTGTTCGAGCGCGAGGATCGCGAAGAAGACGCCGAGAGCGCGCGTCAGGCCGCCGCCCATGATGAGCCAGATGAAGCTGCGCGGGATGAGCGCGAAGGCGGCAACGGCTGCCACGACGGCGACGTTCGAGACCAGCATGACCCGCGCGAGCCGCCAGAACGCGACCAGGGTGAGACACGAAAACAGGAGGGGCAGAAAGCGAAAGAGCGTCAGCAGGCTGAACGGGGTCACGTCATCGAGGAACCCGGTTATGTAGAACGCGAGGGGCGAGTAGGCGTAGGGGATGCCTGCGGAGTTGTACGAGGTCTCGGCCGGGAGGACGTAGTTGTTGGCCTGCAGGTCGCGAACCATGGCGTAGAAGAGGCCGCCATCGTTCAGGGGGAAGTCGGCCGAGAAGACCTGCGCGGCGCGGACAAGCACGCCGAGCGAAAAGGCCACGCCAAGGCCGATTACGTAGTAGTCGATGGTGAGTGAGGAGAGCCGCAGCCGCGGCCAGACCAGCCAGTCTCGGGCGCTCCGGGCGACCACTGCATCCTCCGGCGGCCCGCAGCGGGCCCGCGTTCTGCTCAGGAGGGTATGCCGGCGCTTGAATGAGCGAATAAGAGAAGTCGAGCAGCGCCTAACGAAACTGCAATGCGGCGCTGGACGCCGCGTTAACCGCTACCGGCGGCGGAGGTAGTCCTCGGCGGCCCAGCCGTCGCCCTGCTCGGTTCGAACCTCCCACCAGGTGAGGTCGCCGACGATCTGCGGGCCGGACAGGATCTCAAACTCGGAACCGTCGGGCAGGCAGGCGACCGGCTCGTTGTCGAGGCCGGGGGATGGCCGCACGTTCAGGCATTCGCCAGACCCGGTGACCACGACGATGTCGCCCGGGATGAACGTGCCCTCGGGGACAGGTGTTGGGGTTGGCGAGGTCTCGGTAGCCGGGGCGTTCCCCGAGTCGTTCTGTTCGCGGGGGAGGTCGGTGACAGCCGGGGTATTGTCGTCGCCGCTCCCACCGAAGATGCGCTCGGAGACCCAGATCACGCCGAACGCGACGACCACCGCGATGGCTACGGCTACCGGCACGTACCAGTAATCCAGGAGCCGGGGCCGGCTGTAGACCTGCGGGAGTGGCCGGCGAGCGGCTGCAGGTTCCGGGCGGTCCTGGTACCGGCGGGGCGGCTTCGGGCGGAATGGGACCTGCTCGGTGGGTGGTGCGCCGCGTGGCCGGCGCTCCCGGGATGCGACGACAGGGTCGGGCGTGTCGCCGATGACTTCGTCGCCGAAGTCGTCGCCACCAATGACGGAAGGGTCCCGGGGACCGGCAGGTTCACGCTGGCCGGAAAACCGCTGTGGAGGCGGACCCTCGGGGCGTTCGCGGGCCGGGATTCGAACGCGCGTGCCCTCCGCAGGGTGGGGCATGCGTGGGGCAGGACGACCGCCGCCGTAGGCCTCGGCGATAGGTGCGCTATGGTGCTCCTCGGCGGTCACACAGCCTTCGTTTCGCACCCAGCACGAGGGATGGTGGAGAACGCTGCACCCTTCGCAGCGCAGCACCGCATCGCCCTCGAGGAAGGGCCGGTCGCAGACAGGGCANAAGCGCTGGTACGACACGAGGGCACTCTCCGGCGTTCGGGCAGGGTACCGCCCTGAACCTTCATCTTCAAACAACGGTGACCGTAGGGCCAATCACGGGGAATTGGCTAGGAGGTAGCTTTTTCGAGCAGCGCCTCGACTTCGCGCAGGGATGGGAGCGATGGGGCAGCTCCCGGCCGGCCCACGCTGATGGCCCCGGCAGCGTTGGCGAAGCGCGCCGCTTCGATGAGCCGGGCGCCCCGGCACCATGCCACCGCCAGCGCAGCGCAGAACGCATCGCCCGCGCCGACAGTGTCGACCGCGGTGGCCGGGTAGGCAGCCACAGCGACCACGTTGCCGTCGCAGGCGACGAGGCAGCCATCGGCGCCGCACGTCACGACGGCTGCTTTACGGGCGATGCCGGCAAGACTGAGCGCCCGGTCGGCGAGCGTTGCCCCCGCGGGAAGCGACGGCGTCAGCATCTCGGCCTCGACTTCGTTCACGATGAGGACGTCGGCGAGGGAGAGGAGCTCCGGCGGGTGGGGCACGATGGGTGCGGCGTTGAGGAAGACTGGAACGCCGTGTTCGACCGCGAGCCGGGCAGCCGTCACGTTGACCTCCATCGGCGCCTCGAACTGCAGCAAGAGCGCGTCGGCCTCGACGATGGCGTCCCGCGCAGCGACCACCTGCTCGACCGGCATTGCGAGGTTGGCACGGGGCGCGGAGAGGATGCTGTTCTGGCCGTCGGGGAGGACCACGGGTACCGCAACCCCGCTACCGGTAGCGGGGTCGAAGGCAACGTGCTGCGTATCCACGCCGTTGCTTTTCAGCGCTTCGAGCAGGATGTGACCGAAGGGGTCGTCGGCGATGCGCGCGATGAGCATGGCCCGTGCCCCGAGACGGCGAGCGCCTATGGCCTGGTTCAGGCCCTTTCCCCCGGCGTGGAGTTCGGCAGCCTCGGCGAAGAGCGTTTCGCCGGGCGCCGGAAACCTGGGCATGCGGAACACCAGGTCGACGGTGCAACTCCCGAGGACGACGACCCGTGGCGCGGCGTCTGGGGTTTCGGGTTGCGGCATGAGGGAAGCCTACCGTGAGCGAGCGATGTCGCAAGTAGCATGGCAGGCACGACGCGCGTAGGCTTGTCGCACCATGGCAGTCCACATCCTTGGAATTAACGGAAGCCTGCGCCCGGGGAGTTCGGCCGACCGGGCGCTCCGGTTCGCGCTCGCTGCACTCGAGGCGGGCGGTGCTCAGTGCGAGTCGTTCGACATCGGTACGTTGCCGCTGCTCGACGGGCGTCCCGATGACCAGTACCCACCGGTCGTAGCAGCATGGCGCGCGGCATGCGCGGCCGCCGATGGGTTCGTGATCACGATCCCGTCGTACCACGGCGCCGCACCGGGAGGGCTGAAGAACGCGCTGGACTTCGTGGATTCGCCGCATGTCGGGGGGAAGCCGTTCGCGCTCATCGGGATCGCCGGCGGCGACGCGGAACCCGGGGTGACCGACATCGCGCGGGTGCTGCGCCACATCGGCGGCATTGCGGCGGTCCCGGACGTGGTGATTTCGCGTTCAGGCGAGCACTGGGGGCCGGGCCCGGAACCCGCGAACCAGAGCGTCGCGGTCGCGATCAGGAAGGTGGCGGCGGACCTCCTGGCGCTGTGCCAGTTGCGCGCGGAGGGACGGCTTCCACGGCCATAAAACGCGAGAGCGGCCCGAAGGCCGCCCTCGAACCGTGTCTTCCTCCTGGTGGCTTAGAAACGAACGAGGCGAACGTTGTAGATGCCGTCGATCGCTTCGATCTGGTCGATCTGCTCCTCGGTGGGGCACTCGTCGACGGCGATGAGCATGAGTGCGCGGCCACGGCGAGCACGGCGGCCCACCTGCATCGAACGGATGTTGATGTCGTACTGGCCCAGCAGCGTGCCAACCCGGCCGATCATGCCAGGCCGGTCTTCGTTGTCGCAGGCGAGGAGGAAGGCGTTGGGCTCGGGCGTCAGGTCCACTTCGAGACCGTTGAGGTAGACGATCTTCGGGTGGCCGTGCTCGACCGTGGCACCAACGGTCACCTCCGCTTCGGTGGTAAGGACCCTGACGTTGATCAGGTTGACGAAGACGTCGTGGGAGGAGCGCATGCGCTCGTCGATGTTCCAGCCACGGGACTGCGCGATGTGGGTGGCGTTGACGAGGTTGACGTTCTCCTCGCTGATGGGGCGAAGGAGGCCGCGGATGACCGATGCGCGCAGCGGAGTGACGTCGTGGTCGGCGATTTCGCCGTAGTAGTCGATTTCGATGGAGGTGAGCTTCCCGGTGACGAGCTGCGTGGCCACCGAACCGACAGTTTCGGCGACGCGGAGGTAGGGGCCGACGACCTCGAGGGTTTCGGGGGCAAGCAGGGGCGCGTTGACGGCGTACCGGGCGGGACGGCCTGCGAGGATGTCGACAATCTGTTCGGCGACGTCGACGGCGACGCGCTCCTGCGCCTCGGCGGTGGAGGCGCCGAGGTGGGGGGTAACGATGATGCGCGGGTCGCCGAGCAGCGGGTTGTCGGCCGGGACGGGTTCCTTAGTGAAGACGTCGATGGCGGCGCCGGCGACCTTCCCGCTCTTNACCGCCTCGGCCAGCGCGGCCTCATCGATGATGCCGCCGCGCGCGACGTTGATGATGCGAACGCCGTCCTTCATCTTCGCCAGCTCGGCGGCCCCAATCATGCCGGTCGTGGCTGCGGTGAGCGGCGGGTGCACCGTGAGGAAGTCCGAGAGCATGAGGACCTGCTCGAAGTCGACCGACTCAACGCCGAGGGAGCGGGCACGTTCGACCGGAACGAAGGGGTCGTAGGCGATGACGTGCATCTCCATGGCGAGCGCGCGGCGCGCGACCTCGGAGCCGATCTTGCCGAGGCCGATGATGCCGAGCGTTTTGCCGCGAATTTCGGTGCCGAGGAAGTCCTTGCGGTTCCACTTGCCGGCGCGGAGGGAGGCGTCGGCCTGGGGGATGTGGCGGGCCACCGCCATCAGAAGCGCGATGGTGTGCTCCGCCGCGGCGACGGTGTTCCCTTGCGGCGCGTTGACGACGACGATGCCACGTTCGGTCGCGGCCTGGAGGTCGATGTTGTCGACGCCGACGCCCGCACGACCGATGACCGTGAGCTTCGTGCCGGCTTCGATGATGGGGCGGGTGACCTTCGTTTCGCTGCGAACGACGAGCGCGTTGTAGTCGGGGATGATGGAGAGGAGCGTGTCGGACTGGAGGCCCGTCCGGACGTCGACTTCGCCGGCAGCGCGGAGGCGCTGGATACCTTCGGGTGCGATGGGATCGGCGATGAGGATGCGAGGACGGGCGTCAGTCATGGTTGCGCGTTGCTCCTTGAGGGTGGCGAGAGCGATTTCTATGGCGGCCGGGATGCGGGCTTTGCCGGATTCCCAGCGGCTGATGGTTGCCTGGTCTACGCCCAGGGCGGCGGCGAGGGCGCTCTGCGAGAGGCCGAGCTGGCTGCGAGCCCGGGCGAATTCGGATGCTTCCATATCATGCATTATGCATGACTCGCCGGTTCATGCAATTTGCATTACCAGGGCTTGCCTGTAGCGAGTGAAAGATCGGTCCGGCAAACGAAACGGGGCCCGTGACAGGCCCCGTTCATCGTTTCGTGCAGCGAAGGAGTACCTAGGAGCGAGCTTCGGCGAGGAGCTTCTCCACCACGTCGAGCGCCTGTTCGACGTCGCTTTGCTGGACCCAGCCGAGGTGGCCGACGCGGAAGATCTTGCCTTCGAGCTTGCCCTGGCCCCCGCCGAGGACCACGCCGTACTCTTCGCGGGCGCGCTTCGCGATGGCCTTGCCATCCACGCCTTCGGGCCACCAGACGGCGGTGACCGTGTTGGAGGCGAAGCGCTCGTCGACCGGGACGAGCTTGAGGCCGAGGTCCTTCACACGGTTGCGGGTGTACTCGGCGATCGCGGCATGGCGGGCGAAGATGCCCTCGAGGCCTTCGGCGCGCATCAGTTCGAACGCCTTGTCGAGCGCGTAGTAGATGGACATCGCCGGGGTCCAGGGATTCTGGCCCCTCGCGAGCGAATCGCGCGCCTTCGCGGCATCGAAGTAGAAGCGTGGCATCTTCGCCTCGGCGTTCGCGGCCCAGGCGCGTTCGCTCATGTAGACGAAAGCGAGGCCGGGCGGAACCATCCAGCCCTTCTGGGAGCCGCTGACGACCACATCGAGGCCCCAGCGCTCAACCGGGCAGGGGATGGAGCTCATGCTGCTGACCGCGTCGACGAGGATGAGCTTGTCGCGCGCGCGAACCTCGCGGGCAATCTCCTCGAGCGGGTTGGTGACGCCGGTACTGGTTTCGTTGTGCGTGACGGTGACCGCTTTGACGTCGGGGTTTTCGTCGAGCAGGCGACCAACTTCAGCAGGATCGGCGGCTTCGCCCCATTCGAGCGCGTATTCGATGATCTCGGCGCCGTAGGTCTTCGCGATGTTGCGGAAGCGGTCGCCGAAGGAGCCGATGGAGACGGCCAGGACCTTGTCGCCGGGGCTGAGCGTGTTCACCACGGCCATTTCGAGGCCACCAGTGCCGGAGGTTGTCACAGACAGCACATCGGTGGACGACTGGAACATCCAGTTCAGGCCGTCGGTGACGCGGCGGAGGATCTGCGCGAACTCCGGGCCGCGGTGATTCATCATCTGCTGTGCGCCCGCCTGCAGGACCTCCTCGGGGCAGGGGGTCGGGCCGGGGATACGAAGGTTGACCACTCAGGGACTCCAAAGGGGGTTCAATTTATGGTCACCCCACCCGAGATGCGGGTCAACCGGCGGGGACATATCCGGTAGTGGTCGTAGAATCCGGGCGATGAGCACGGAGGGATTGCGGCGGCTGCCGAGCGTCGAGGCAGTGCTGGCGGCGATGCGGGCGGCCGACGGCAGGTTCGCGCATGCCGTGGCGGTGGAGGCGGCCCGCGCGGCAGTTGCGGAGGCACGGGAGAAGGCGCGGGCGGGCGGCGAAATCCCGGGTGTCGAGGAGGTGGCCGCGCGGGCGATTAGGCTGGCCGATGCCGCAGGGCGGCCGTCGCTGCGGCGAGTCATCAACGCGAGCGGGGTACTGCTGCAGACGAACCTCGGGCGCGCGCCGCTGAGCGAACGGGCGCTTGCTGCGATCGCCGAGGTAGCCCGCGGGTATAGCAACCTCGAGTACGAGCTTGAGTCGGGCCAACGGGGGAGCCGNCACACCCACGTTCGAAGGCTCATTCAGCGAACCACGGGCGCCGAGGATGGGCTCGTCGTGAACAACAATGCGGCGGCGCTGTACATGGTGCTGCAGGTGTTCGCGCAGGGGCGCGAGGTCGTCGTTTCGCGCGGGCAGGCCGTGGAGATTGGCGGCGGCTTTCGCATCCCGGATGTGCTGCGGCAGAGCGGCGCGCGGCTCGTCGAGGTGGGAACGACGAACCGGACCTATGCGCGCGACTACGCGGAGGCGTGCACGGAGGAAACCGCGGCGCTGCTGCGGGTGCATGCGTCGAACTTCCGTGTCGTGGGGTTCGCGACAGAGCCGAGCATCGGGGAGCTGGTGGCCGTCGCGCGGCAGAAGGGCGTGCTGGTATTCGACGACCTGGGAAGCGGCTGCCTGGTGGACACCCGGCGCTACGGGATGGCGCACGAACCAACCGTGCAGGAGAGCATCGCCGCGGGCGTCGACCTTGCGCTGTTCTCGGGCGACAAGCTGCTCGGCGGGCCGCAGTGTGGCGTGATCGCGGGAAAGGCAGAGCTGGTCGAGCGGCTACGGCGGCATCCGCTCGCGCGGGCCCTCCGCGTCGACAAGCTGACCATCGCGGCGTTGAACGCAACCCTGGCGAGCTACGCGGAGGGGCGGGAAGAGGAAGAGGTGCCGCTCTGGCGGATGGTCAGCGCGGACCTGCAAGGGATTCGCGAGCGCGCGGAACAGTGGGCGCGAGCGGCTGGTGAAGCGGGCAGCGTGGTCGCGAGCCGCTCGATGGTCGGCGGTGGTTCGTTGCCGGGCGAGGGCGTGCCCACGTGGTGCGCGGCAATCAGCGGCGAGGTAGAAGCGCTGGCGCGGGCGCTGCGATCGCGGGAGCCGGCCATCGTAGGCCGCCTCCACGAAGGTCAACTCCTTCTCGACCCGCGTGCGGTAGACCCGAAGGACGACGGGGTGGTCGCCGACGCCCTTCGCGAGGAGATCGCCCGGCGAGCGGGAAGCAACGGGAGCGGATAAAGCACCTGCTTACCAGGTTGCGTTGCCCTCTCCCGAAGCGGGACGTATATTCCCTACGTTACGGATTTCACAACCGATCCGTGCAGGCTCTCAATGACGTTGGAAATACCCGAGGTCGTTATCAACCGGCTCCCGATATACGCACGGGCGCTGTCGGCGCTCGCGGCGGAGGGCGAGACGGTGGTGAGTTCGCAGGCGTTGGGCGAACGACTGGATGTGACGCCTGCACAGATTCGGAAGGACCTGAGCTATTTCGGGCGGTTTGGCAAGCAGGGACGCGGGTATAACGTCAACAGCCTGCTCACGAAGCTGCGCGAAATCCTGGGGCTTGACCGGAAGTGGCGGGTTGCGCTGGTCGGCGTAGGCCGGCTGGGCCAGGCGATCGCCGAATATGGCGGGTTCGAACCGCAGGGCTTCCAGATCGTGGCGGTGTTCGATAGCAACCCCGAAGTCGTGGGAAAAACGGTCGGGAACTGCACGGTGATGCATTCCGACGAACTGGAGACGTTCCTCCGGCAGAACCCGGTCGATATCGGGATTGTGGCAGTGCCCGCGAAGGCGGCGCAGGAAGTTGTGAACCGGCTGGTGAACGCGGGGATTCGCGCAATCCTGAACTACGCGCCGATGACGCCGCAGGTCCCGCGCGACGTGACGATTCGCCACATCGACCCGGTGCTGGCGATGCAGAGCATGACCTTCTACATCAAGCAGCGGGACGTCCCCAGCGCGAAGTAGGGCAATGGGCGCCTGGCCCACAGAGGCCGTCGACCGGATACGCCGTGGCTTCGAAGCTGCCAGGAACGACGTCCGGGCAGCGGGCATGCGCTGGTACATGCGGGACCAGTTCCCGTTCCTCGGCATCCAGACACCCGAACGGCGACGCCTGTTGCGGGAAGCCACCGCGGGGCTCGGGCGGCCAAGCGCTGAGCAACTGCTCGCGGCGGCGCGGACGTTGTGGAGTCTGCCGGAGCGAGAGTACCAGTACGCGGCCACGGACCTGCTGACCCGCCACGAACGAGTGCTGCCGGCTGACGCGCTCAGCGAAATTCGCGAGTTCATCGTCACGAAGGCGTGGTGGGACACGGTGGACGCGCTTGCAGCGCGGGTCGTGGGGCCAATGGTGTTGCGCCACCCGGAACTGGTGCCGGAGATGGACGCGTGGATCGAGAGCGATGACCTGTGGGTAACCCGCTCGGCAATCCTGCACCAGCTCACGTACAAGGCACGGACGGACGAAGAGCGACTCTTTCGCTACTGCCTCCGGCGTGCGGGCGACAGTGACTTTTTCATCCGAAAAGCGATCGGGTGGGCGCTCCGCGAGTACTCGAAGACGGCGCCGGACGCGGTGATAGCGTTCGTTTCGGCGCACGCGGACGCGCTTTCGCCGCTTTCGAAACGGGAAGCCTTGCAGCGCATCGAACGGGAGAAGCGGCGGGCCGACGCGGCCGACCAGGCGCGCTAGCGCTGGTCCGGGGTCGGGAAGAGGCCGACCAGGTTCTCCTCCTCGGTGGGGAGGCTGCGCTTGATGACGTCGAGGTGATCCAGGGCGATGCCGGCGCCGATCGCGACGCATTCGAGCGGGTTGTCGGCCACGTAGCAGGGGACGCCGGTCTCCTGGGTGAGCAGCTCGTCCATGTGGCGAAGGAGTGCGCCACCGCCGGTGAGCACGATGCCCCGGTCGATGACGTCGGCGGCGAGCTCAGGCGGCGTCTTTTCGAGCACGGCGCGCACGGTCTGGACGATGGTGCCGAGGCAGTCCTGGATGGCCTGGGCGACCTCGATGCTGTTGAGCGTGATGGTCTTGGGGAGGCCGGAGAGCTGGTCGCGGCCGCGAACCTGCGTCGTGAGCCCTTCGTCGATGGGGAGCGCGGAGCCGATGGAGATCTTGATGTCTTCGGCGGTCTTCTCGCCGATGATCAGGTTATGTCTCCTGCGAACGTAGGAGACGATGGCCTCGTCGATGCGGTCGCCGGCCATGCGAACGGATTCGCTGACCACGATGCCGTAGAGCGAGATAACCGCGGCTTCGGTGCGGCCGCCGCCAATGTTCACGACCATGTTCCCGCGCGCGGTACCAATCGGGATCCGCGCCCCGATAGCCGCCGCAAGCGGTTCGGGAACCAGGTGAGCGGGCTTGCGAGCGCCAGCCTGTTCGGCGGCGTCGCGGACGGCGCGCTGCTCGACGCTGGTGACGCCGGCGGGAACGGTCACCATGATTTCCGGCCGGATGATGTTGAAGCGGCCGGTGATGAGGCCGATGAAGTAGCGAAGCATGGCCTCGGTGGTGAGGTAGTCGGCGATCACGCCATCGCGCATGGGGCGGATGACGCTGATCGAGCCGGGAGTGCGGCCCTGCATCGCGCGGGCTTCGTTCCCGACGGCGACGATGGCGTTGTCGCGGTTGTGGCGGGCAACCACCGAGGGTTCGTTGACGACGATCCCCTGGCCCTTCACATACACGAGGATGTTCGCGGTGCCGAGGTCGATGCCCGCCTTCTTGGAGCTAAGGAAGTCGAAGTTCATGCGGTGCGCTCCACATCCACGCCGAGAGCGCGGAGCTTGGCATCGAGACGCTCGTAGCCGCGGTCGAGGTGGTGGATTTCGTCGATAACGGTGGTGCCCTGGGCAACGAGGGCGGCAAGCATGACGGCAGCGCCCGCACGCACGTCGAGGGCACGAACCCGGGCGCCGTGCAGAGGCGTCGGCCCGCTGACGATGGCAGACGAGCCAGTGCTCACGATCTCGGCGCCCATCTTTCGCAGTTCGCCCACGTAGAGCATGCGGTTGTCGAAGACCCGTTCATGAATGATCGAGACTCCATGCGCCTGCGTCAAAAGGGCGGCCATGGGCGCGTGCAGGTCGGTTGCAAGGCCCGGGTACGGGAGGGCCTGGAAGCTGACAGCACGGAGCCTGCCTTCGCGGGCAACGCGGACGATGTTCGGCGCTTCCCGTTCAACCTGAACGCCGGCAGCGGTGAGCTTCATCCAGAGGGCATCCATGACGTCGGCAGGTGCGTCCTCGAGACGGACGTCACCCCCCGTCATGGCGGCCGCGATTGCGTAGGTGCCGGCTTCGATGCGATCGGGCATCACGCGAAACTCGGTGCCGTGCAGCGACTCGACACCATCGATTTCGAGGATCTGGTTGCCGATGCCGCTGATCCGGGCACCCATCGCGTTCAGCAGGTGGGCGAGTTGCTGCACCTCCGGCTCGGTCGCGGCGTTGACGATGGTCGTGTGACCCTTCGCGAGGGTAGCGGCCATCATCACGTTCTGCGTGCCCGACACGGAGGGGTAGTCGAGGAAGATGCGGGCGCCCCGCAGGGAGCCGGGCCCGTTGGGGGCACGAGCGACGTAGTGCTCGCCTTCGCGAGTCACGGTGGCGCCCATGGCTTCGAACCCGGACAGATGCACGTCGATCGGGCGCTGGCCGATGACGTCGCCCCCGGGAGGCACCGAGGAGGCGTACCCGTGGCGGGCCAGCATCGGCCCCATCACCTGGAACGAGGCGCGATTCTCGGTAATGAGCTCAGAGGGCGCCTCGTAGGTGCTCACGCCGCGCCCGCTGAGGCGGAACGTGTTGGCGTCGAGCCGCTCGACAGTGGCCCCGAGGGCCACAAGGAGCTGGCTCAGCGACCAGGCATCGCGGATGTCGGGGACGTTGGTGAGGATGAGGTCATCGTCCGTGAGCAGCGAGGCGCACATGAACGCGAGGGCCGCGTTCTTCGCGCCGGAGATGCGCACGGTGCCGCGGAGGACGGCACCCCCGTGGACGACATAGCGTTCAGCCCGAGCCCGTGTAGCGGTCATGCGAGGCACAGGATAGGGGGTGGGCGCGGATGGGGCCATTAACAGGGAAAGCGCAGGATGGATTTCGTGCTTTGGTCAGCCCTGTTGCGAGTCGCTTTACGGGGCAACGCTGCGGGGGAATGGCCTCGACCGGGCGTGGGACAAATGAAACAGCCCGCACGGGGTGTGCGGGCTGTCCGGTGCATCGGTGAGCGCGTGAGCTAGACGCGGGGGCGAGCCGCTCCTGCTCCGCGGCGGCGCCGTTCGGCCACACGGAGGCGGAGGAGCGAGCGCTGGAGCGCGGCCTGGGCGCGAGCGAGGTCGATGTCGCGTGCCTGCTGCTCACGGACCAGGCGGATGCGTTCCTCGGCGCGGGCGCGGGCAGCCTCGGCACGGGCGACATCGATCTCCTCGGCCGCTTCGGCAGCATCGGCCAGCACCGTGACGTGGTCGTTCTTGACCTCCATGAAGCCGCCGGTGATAGCGAACGGCTCTTCCTCGTTGCCGCGGCGGAAGATGAGCTCGCCGGGCTCGAGGATGGTCATGAGCGCCGCGTGGTGCGGAAGGATCGCGAGCTGCCCCTGACTGCCGGGGGCGATGAGAACGTCGATCCCGTGCTCCGTGCGGACGACGCGCTCGGCCGTCACGATTTCGACAGTAAGGGGCATCGTCGACTAACCCTCCGCCAGCTTCCGGCCCTTTTCGACGGCCGAATCGATGTTGCCGACCATGTAGAAGGCCTGCTCGGGGAGACCGTCGTGCTTGCCTTCGAGGATTTCCTTGAAGCCGCGGACGGTTTCGCGGACAGGCACGTACTGGCCGGGGTTACCGGTGAACTGCTCCGCGACGAAGAACGGCTGGGTGAGGAAGCGCTGGATCTTCCGGGCGCGGGCCACGGTGAGCTTGTCTTCGTCGGAGAGTTCGTCGATGCCGAGAATGGCGATGATGTCCTGGAGATCCTTGTAGCGCTGGAGGACCGCCTGGACACCGCGGGCGACTTCGTAGTGCTCCTGGCCGACGACGCGGGGGTCGAGAGCGCGGGAGAAGGAGGCCAGCGGGTCCATCGCCGGGAAGAGACCCTGCTCGGCCAGCGACCGCTCGAGCGCGACGACGGCGTCGAGGTGACCGAAGGTGGTGGCGACACCCGGGTCGGTGTAGTCGTCGGCGGGCACGTAGATGGCCTGGAACGACGTAATCGAGCCCTTCTTCGTGGAGGTAATGCGCTCTTCGAGGTCGCCCATTTCGGTGGCCAGCGTGGGCTGGTACCCCACCGCCGAGGGCATTCGGCCGAGGAGCGCCGACACTTCCATACCCGCGAGGGTGTAGCGGTAGATGTTGTCGACGAAGAAGAGGACGTCGCGGCCTTCCTCGTCGCGGAAGTACTCGGCCATGGTGAGACCGGTGAGGGCGACGCGGAGGCGGACGCCGGGCGGCTCATTCATCTGGCCGAAGACCATGGCCATCTTCGAGAGGACGCCGGAGTCCTTCATTTCGTGCCAGAGGTCGTTGCCTTCGCGGGAGCGCTCACCCACGCCGGCGAACACGGAGTAACCACCGTGCTCGCGGGCGATGTTGGAGATGAGCTCCTGGATAACGACCGTCTTGCCGACGCCCGCGCCGCCGTAGAGGCCGACCTTACCACCGCGAACGAGGGGGGCGATCAGGTCGATGACCTTAATGCCCGTCTCGAGAACGGACGGAGTGGTTTCCTGCTCTTCGAACGTGGGGGGCTCGCGGTGAATGGGCCACCGCGGCGCGTCTTCGGGGACAGGGAGGTCGTCGATGGGCTGGCCGAGAACGTTAAACATGCGGCCGAGCGACGCCTCGCCGACGGGAACCGAGATTGGCGCGCCCTGGTCGATTGCGCGGGCACCGCGGCGGAGGCCGTCGGTGCTGTCCATAGCAAGGCAGCGCACCCAGTTATTGCCGAGGTGAGCCTGGACCTCGGCGACGAGTTCCTTGCCGTCGTCGTGGAAAATCGAGACCGCGTGATTGATCGGCGGGAGGTGATCGGGCGGGAACTCGATATCGATAACGGTGCCGATGATCTGGACTACGCGTCCTTCAACGGCGGCGGGGGCTGCGGTCATGATCTGCCTCCAAACCTTCCTGGTTCACCCCCACGCCCGTGGGGTTGGTGGTGTTATGACTTTGAGCCGAACGCCTTGAGGCGTTCAGCCATATCCGGGCCTGCGCCCGGGCTAGTCCGACGTTCGTATGCCAGCCCTTCCACGAGAGTGTAGCGCTGGCCTTCGTTCACGAGCCGCTTGTCGGCCCGGAGGGTATGCCAGGAGTTCGCGACGATCGTGGCGGCGAGCTCCTGGACGGTAGCCTGGAGCTGGTCATCGGGAACGCACTGGTTTGCGAGCCCGATTTCCACGGCACGGGCGCCGGTGATCGGCGTCCCGGTAAACATGAGTTCCTTCGCGCGAATCGGCCCAATGCGGCGCGGCAGGCGCTGGCTCATGCCCCAGGTGGGCGTCATCGACCACTTGCCGTGGGTGTCGGCGAAGCGGGCCGATTCGGCGGCGATGAGCAGGTCGCAGGCGAGGACCAGCTCGAGCGCGCCCGTGTAGCAGTGGCCGTGCACCGCCGCGATGACCGGCTGGGGCAGCGCCTCGATAGCGTCGATGGTCTCCGCCTGGAAGTGCGGGGACGGGGCGCGTTCGCCGGCCTGGATTGCCTTTATGTCATTACCAGCCGAGAACGAGCGGCCGGCGCCCTGGAGCACGACGCAGCCGACGCTGTCGGTCTGGTTCGTAATCCGGTCGATGTGCGCGCGAAGCTCGACGAAGAGCGCCGGGCTGAGCGCGTTGAGCGACTCGGGCCGGTTCAGGGTGAGCCATGCGACACCGTCGCGGTCTTCACGGAGCACGAGCGCGGTCATACGGCGACCCCCACGATGTCATCGACCGGGATGTCCTGGAGCCGCGGGAATTCGCGGTGCGGCCCGGGAAGGTCGAGGTCGCGAGTGTACTCCGTTCGCACGGCCCACACGGTCATACCGGCGGCCTTTGCGGAAAGGATGCCGGCGGGGGCATCTTCGATCGCGAGGCAGTCCCGCGGGTCGACGCCGAGACGCTCGGCGGCGCGCAAGTAGATGTCCGGTGCGGGCTTGCCGTGCTCGATGTCGCTGCCCGTAACGCGAACGGGGAACGCGTCGGCCAGGCCAATCGCCGTGAGACAGGCGTCGACCCAGGCCGCACGGGATGACGAGGCGACAGCCAGGGGCATTCGTGCGGCGCGCAGGGCGTTCACGAGCTCGATAGCCCCGGGGAGTGCCCGGCTCCGCGTGCGGTACTGTTCGAGGATGAGCTCGTGGTACCGCGGGACGTAGTACTCCTCGGGCTTGGAGAGGCCCATGTCGCGGATCATGTCGCGCCAGCCAGCCTTCGTCCCCATGTAGGGTTTGTACGCTTCGAGGGAAATGGAGAGCCCTTCCTCGCCGAGCAGCTGGTTGACGGCGTGGAAATGCAGCGGCTCGCCGTCGACGAGGACGCCGTCCATATCGAAGATGACCGCTGCGAACCGCGACAGAGTCAGGCCTCCTCGAGTGCTGCGGCACCGCCGACGATATCGAGGAGTTCCTTCGTGATCTGCTCCTGGCGGGCCTTGTTGTAGGTAAGGGTTAGCTCGCGAACGATTTCGTTCGCGTTGTCGGTTGCTTTCTTCATGGCGACCATCTGCGCGGACTGGAAGCTGGCCGCGTTCTGCAGGATGGCCTCGTAGATTTGCATCTCGACGTAGCGGGGGAGGAGCTGCTCCAGCACCTCCTTCGGCGAGGGCTCGAAGATGTAGTCCTCGCCGAACGCAAGCGCAGCCTCCTCGCTCTCCATCTCGGGCGGCTCAATGGGCAGGATCTGCCGGATCACGGGCCGCTGAACCGCTGTGGAGATGAGCTCGGGGAAGCTGATGTAGACGCGGTCGATGGTGCCGTTCAGGTAGTCATCGATGACNAGGCGGGTAATGCCGGANGTATCCGCCTGGGTCGGGTAGTCGCCGAGGCCCGTGAATTCCGCAATCACAGGCACGTGCGCGCGAGCGAAAAAGTCNCGCCCCTTCTTCCCGACGGCGATGACCGATACTGGCTCTTGCTGCATGGCGACAAAGGTGCCGGCCGACCGGTTGAGGTTGGCGTTGAGACCACCGCAAAGGCCGCGGTCGGGCGTGATGTGCAGGATGCCAATGTTCTGCACCGGACGGCTGACGAGCAGGGGATGGCGGGGCTGGCCGTCGTCGCTGCTCTGCGCGGCGAGACCGGCGATGACGGTCCGGAGCTTCTCCGCGTAGGGCTTCGCCTGCAGGGCGCGGTCCTGCGCGCGCCGCATCTTGGAGGCGGCGACAAGCTGCAGGGCGTTCGTGATCTTCGCGGTGTTCTTGACGCTCGCGATTCGTCGCTTGAGCTGTCGGATGGTCGCCATGCTGTCCCCTTGTGCCCAACCCCTCCCCTGCTACGTGCAGGGGAGGGGAGACCGTTCGTCCCGGCCTAGTACGGCACGGTTTCCTTGAAGGTGGTGATCATGTTCGTGAGCTTCTGCTCGATCTCGGGCGTGAGCTCGCGAATGTTGTTGATGTCGTCGATGAGGTCGGGATGGTTGCTCGCCATGTACTTGCGGAGCCCGACCTCGAAGTCCGCGATCTTGTTGACCGGGACATCGTCGAGGTGGCCACGCATGAGGGCGAAGATGACCGCGACCTCTTCGTGCAGGGAGAGCGGTGCAAGCAGGCCCTGCTTAATGACCTCGTTCACGCGCTGACCGCGTTCGAGCTGGCGGCGGGTAGCGGCGTCGAGGTCGCTGGTACCGAACTGGGCGAAAGCCTGGAGCTCGCGGAACTGCGAGTGCTCGCCCTTCATGCCGGCGGAGACCGCCTTCATGATCTTGGTCTGCGCGGCGGAACCGACGCGAGAAACCGAAAGACCGATGTTGATGGCGGGCCGCTGACCGGCGTTGAAGAGGTCGGTCTCCAGGTAGATCTGGCCGTCGGTAATCGAAATGACGTTCGTCGGGATGTAGGCGGAAACGTCGTTGGCCTGCGTCTCGATGATGGGAAGCGCGGTGAGCGAGCCGCCGGCTTCGAGCTTTGCGGCGCGCTCGAGGAGGCGGCTGTGCAGGTAGAAGACGTCGCCGGGGTAGGCTTCGCGCCCGGGCGGGCGGCGGAGCAGGAGGGAGAGCTCGCGGTAGGCCCAGGCGTGCTTGCTCAGGTCGTCGTAGACGATGAGGGCGTCGCGGCCGCTCTCCATGATCTCCTCGCCGATGGCGCAACCGGCGTAGGGGGCGAGGTACTGGAGCGCAGCGGAGTCGGACGCGTTGGCGGCGACGACAATGGTGTGCTCCATGGCGCCGGCTTCTTCGAGGAGGCCGACAACCTGGGCCACCTTCCCGGCCTTCTGGCCGATGGCGACGTAGATGCAGATGAGGTCGCCGCCCTTCTGGTTGATGATGGTGTCGAGCGCGATGGCGGTCTTACCGGTGGAGCGGTCGCCGATAATGAGCTCGCGCTGACCGCGCCCAATCGGGATCATGGCGTCGATCGCCTTGATACCGGTCTGGACGGGGGTGTCGACGCTCTTGCGGAGCGTCACGCCAGGGGCAATGCGCTCGACCGGGCGGGTCTTCTTGAACTGGATGGGACCCTTGCCATCCAGTGGGTTACCGAGCGGGTCGATAACACGGCCGATGAGTTCGTCGCCAACACCGACCTCGATAACGCGGCCGGTGGAGCGAACTTCGTCGCCCTCTTTAATCCCGAGGTAGTCGCCGAGGATAACGGCGGAGACGGAGTCTTCCTCGAGGTTGAGGGCGAGGCCCTGGACGCCGTTTTCGAACTCGAGAAGTTCGGAGTAGCGCGCACCGCTGAGACCGTGGATGCGTGCCACGCCGTCTGCGGCCTCGATGACGGTGCCAACGTCGGTGGCAACGACACCGCTGCCGAAAGATTCGATTTGCTCGCGCAGGATCGACGCGATCTCTTCAGCGCGTACTGGCATTCGGACGGTACCTCTTTCTAGCCCTGTGCGGTGCGGGGATTAGCGCACTCCCTGGAGCTCCTGGCGGAGGCGCTTGAGTCGCGTGCGAACGCTGCCGTCGAAGACGCGATCGCCGACGCGGACGATCATGCCTCCAAGGATAGCCGGATCGACCCGGGTAGTGGTTCGAACGGTCGCCCTCAGGGAGGTGCTGAGCTTCTGCTCGATCTTCGCGAGCTGGTCGGGATCGAGTTCGACCGCCGTAGTGACGTGCGCATCGATGATGCCTTCGAACTCGTCGGCCATGCGATTAAACGCCCGTTCCACCTCGGCGGCCTCGCCGGTGCGTCCCTTGGCGACGAGCAACCGGGCGAGGTTCAGGGCCTTGGGCGAGACATCCAGGACGCGATCGACCATAGCGATGCGCGTTTCCACCGGGATGCTCGTGTCGGCGAAGACTGGAGCAGCCTCGGAGTGGACAAAGACGGTTGCGATGTCAGCGAGGTCGGCCCGCCACTGGGTGACGGTGCCGTCCTCGCGAGCGATCGCAAACGCTGCCTGAGCGTAACGCTTAGCGGCCTGGGAGTCAGCCATGGCCTAGTTCTCGCTAAAGGTGGTTTCGGCCAGCGTCTCGTCGATGATGCGCTGGTGAGCCTGACGGTCGAGCGACTGACCGATGACGCGGGAAGCCGCAGTCACGGTGAGGTCGGCGAACTGGTCGCGGAGCTCGGCGATAGCGCGATCGCGTTCGAGCTGGATCTCGGTCCTGGCTCGTTCAAGCGCGGCCTCCCGGTCGCGAGCAGCCTGTTCGCGTGCTTCGGCCTGGATGCGGGCAGCGATCGCCTGGGCATTGGCGACGATCTCCTGGCCCTCCCGCCGCGCTTGTTCGAGCTGCGCCTGGATGTTCGCCTGCGCCTGGGAGGCCTCGGCACGCGCGATTTCGGCGGCGTTGAGCCCTTCGGCGATCTTCTGCTTGCGCTCATCGAGCATCGCGATGATGGGCTTGTAGAGCACAAGCCGCAGGATCGCGAGCAGGATGAAGAAGTTGACTACCTGCGCGATGAGCTGGGGCAGGTTGATTCCAAGGGCATCAACTGCATCCATGAACGAACCGTTCCTTTGAACTTATGGACTTAGATGACGAACGCGATGATGAGCGCCGAGAGCAGGGCGTAGATGCCGATGGCTTCCGCGAACGCGACCGAGAGGATGAGGTTCGTCTGGATAGCAGCGCGAGCCTCGGGGTTGCGACCGAGAGCCTCCATCGCCTTGCCGGCCAGCATGCCGATGGCGAGCGCGGGAGCGATACCGCCGATAGCCATGGCGAAGGCGGCTCCGATTGCCTTGGCGCCGTCGGTCTCGAGAACTACGAGAAACGGCAGGAAGCTGAGAAGATCCATTTTGGGTGCCTAACCTCCGTGGCGCTTCCGTGTGGATAGCGCATGGTGTTCCTGAGCACAGGCTCTAATGAGCCTGGAGTGCCTGGGGTTGGTGGTGCGGTTCCGCACCTTCGCCGTGACCGTGGCCTTCGCCATGCTCTTCGTCGTGGTCGTCGTGGCCCGTGACGGCGCCGATGGCGAACACGAGGAGCAGGAGCGAGAAGACAACGGCCTGGATAAGCCCAACGAACATCTCGAGGGCGTAGATGCCCAACGGGGCAATGAACGGTGCAAGGAAGGTAAGGATCAGGAGCAGGACGCTCCCGGCGAAGATGTTGCCGAAGAGCCGGAACGAGAAGCTAATGACGCGGATGAACTCGGAAAGGAGCTCAAGGAACCCGACAAAGGTCATGATGGGGTTCTTGAGCGGGTTGATGAAGAACTTGCCCAGGTAGCCGAAGCCGAGCGACTGGAAGCCCCAGAACTGGATGAAGATGAAGGCGGCAACGGCCATTCCGAGGGTGTTGCTGAGGTCGCTGAAGGCGGCCCGCAGGAACGGGTAGACCATGGCGAGCTTGGTGCCGGGGAACTCGATCTCGGCGAAGCTGACGCCGAGGGCGGGGCTTACGACACCCTCGCCTTCCACAAACTTGGGGGCGTCGGGATCGGCCTCGAGCGCGGCGAGCGCGGCCTGGACGTCTTCTGCGGAGTAGTGGTGCTCTTCGCCTTCGTGCTCGGGCGCTTCGTAGTCGGTGAAGAACTCGGCGAGGGCAACGATGTAGGCGTCGAGCGCGGCGCCGGGATCGTCGCCTTCGTGGATATCGAACTTGAAAGTGTCGGCGCCGGACTTGGCGAGGGCGACACCGCCGGTGTTCTCCATCTCCCAGGCGAAGTAGTGATGGTCGTCGTGGAAGGGTTCGCCTTCTTCGAACTGGTGAGTGATGTCCTCAAAGACCTCGGTGCCGTAGTCGTGCGTGATGCCGATGGCCTTGAAGAAGGGGAGGAGGCCAAGCCAGTTCCCCATGAGGATGAAGAGGAAGAAGGTGGCGATGACCATGAAGAAGCGGCGGCCATGCTCGCGGCCGGCGATTTCTTCCATCTGGTCGAGCAGGAAGCCGACGGAGGCCTCGACGAAGTTCTGCTTGCCGCTCGGGATCATTGTGAGGCCGCGGGTGAGGACGAGCGCCAGCACGATGAGCACGAGCATGGTGAACCAGGAGGCCATGAGCGTGCTGGTAATCGTGAGCGGACCGACTTCCCAGAGGGGGTCACCGGGGATGACGATGTGGGGTTCGGGGCCGGCAGCGAAGATGAAGCCGGCGGCCAGCGTTGCGATTACCGCGACGGCAATGATGGCAACCTTCAAATCTGCGTCACTCCCGTGGCTCGTCGTCGAGCCGGCGTATCAATGGCAGGAGCATGCGGTATCCGCCGACTGCTGCGACGGCGAGGCCCAGCACGATCCCTATCAATGTGAATGTGGGCTCAAGACCAGTCGCTGAGTCGGCCCAACGGCCGATCACTACACCGAGGATGATGCAGGTTGCGAAGTACCAACCCGCTCCGAGCAGGTAGGCAACCGGGGTCATCCAGCTGCCCACTTAGCCCTCCTCGGGTGCGCCCGGTCTCCAGACCCCCGGCATCATATGGTGTTTGTGAAGCAATGCGCAAGCGAAGCGCCCTAGTGATTTCCCCTATCGCTTGCGTTCATCGAAGTCATCAAGATCGAGGCCCTCGATGAAGTCCTTGAACGCGCCGAGACGTTCGAGCTCGGCGGGATCGACGGGCCGGGAGCGGCCTTCGTCGATGGGCGCTTCGCGGGGCTGGCCCTCCTCATCGAGCACGACGCCGGCACGATCCAGGACGTCTTCCTCGGCGAAGATGGGCGCTTCGACGCGAACAGCGAGCGCAATGGCATCGGAAGGACGGGAGTCGATCTCCAGCGTCTGTCCGTTGAAGTCGAGAACGATCCGGGCGAAGAAGGTGTCGTTCGAGAGGTCGTTCACGACGATGTAAGCGACGCGCGCTCCGAGCTGTTCGATGAGGTTTCGAAGGAGGTCATGGGTGAGCGGCCGTGCGACGGTGACGTCCTGGAGGCGAACGGCGATGGCGTCGGCTTCGGCCGGACCGATCCAGATAGGCAGGTAGCGGTCGGAGTCCTTCTCGCGGAGGATAACGACGCGCTGGTAGTTCATCAGGCTGAGCCGGATGCTCTCTATCGACAGTTCCCGCACGTCCAACACCTCCGTTCGAGCCAGAGCCTCGGCTCGATGATAGGGACGGCCCGATCAGGGAGTCAATGAACTTACTGAAGGGCCGCGTGGCGTTCTGCAGGGCGTTCTCTTAACGGTCGAACGTTCGTTACGGCAACTACGCCAATCGCCGCGGCGAGGAGAGCCATGACGGGCACGACGCCGATAAGGTCGGCGAGGGCGCCCGCCGCGAGCACCGGGGCCGATGAGGCAATGGCCGCCATGGCCGACTGGGTAGCATTGACACGCCCCTGGAGGTGTAGCGGAACCCGGTCGTTGATCACGGTCTGGCCTGCGACCTGGACGAGCGCGTAGGCGAAACCGAGCGGCGCGACGATCAGCATGGCCAGGGCGCCACCGCCGTCAAAGCTGCCGATGCTTATGCTGTTGAGCCAACTGAACATGCCGTAGCCGCCGAGGAATTCGGCGATCTGGTTCGTAAAGGTGAGCGCCGCCAGGAGGATGACGCACCCGAGGAAGCCCGTCGTGCTGAGCACGGCGTGCGGGATACGGCGAGACAGGAACCCGGCAACCCGGAGGCCAAGCACGACGCCAATGGCGGCTGGAGTGAGGATGAGCGCGCCGAGGTCGACGGGCATGTCGAGTACGTCGGAGATGAAGGTTGGGATGAGGCCGCTGAGGATGATGAGGGCAGTCGAAATCAGCGTGAGCTCGATGGCGGCGTGCATCACCGCGGGATCGGCGCGCATCGCTCGCCAACCTGCCGACCACCAGTGCCCGCTCACCTGGCCGCCCACTTCGGCGCGAACAGGCTTTTGGAGGCGGCCGATCGCGAGCGCCTGGAAAGCGGCGAGCGTGAAGAGCACGGCGCAGATGATGAAAAGGGCGTCGGGACTGTCGATGAGCCGGAGCACGACGGGAGTGAGAACTCCGAGTCCGATGAGCTGAGCGGCGCCGCCGACGGCGTGGCTGATCGCGTTGGCGCGGGCAAGATCCTCACGCTTCACGATGGCGGGGAGAATGGCGCCTTCGGCGGTGGTGGCGAACTGGCCGAAGGTGGAAAGCGCGATGGCAACCAGGTAGTAGGCAGCAGCGGAGGTATCGGAGCGAACGAACGCGATACAGACGGCAGCGCGGGCGATGTCGCCGAGGAAGACGAGGATGCGCTTGGGGAAGGTGTCGGCGGCGGTGCCGGCGATGATCCCGGCGACCGTCGACGGGACGACGAGCGCGAGAACGAGCAGCGAACTCAGGAAGGCTTTCCCGGTCTCGTCGACGATGAGCAGGACGAGGGCGAAGTTCAGCGCATTCTGGGCGACGCGGGACCAGAACCGCGTGAAGCTGAGCATGCGGAACGGGCGCTGCTGGAGCAGGCCGGGGGCGGCAGACTGATCAGTCGTCGCTCTTGGAGATGCGTGTGCGTGCACGTGATTCGAACCGTCGCCGATCGAGCATCACTCTGCGGCCGCAGGTGAGGCATTCGATGCCAATATCCGCACCCACGCGGTAGACGCGAAACTCCCATCCACCGCAGGGGTGCTGACGCCGCATACGGTACACGTCGCCGACGGCGATTTCAGGGATCACGGCGTGGATATTGTGGCAGCAGCGAGTTGGTCGCGGAGTTCGCGGGCGGCGTTGGCAGCCGCCTCGGCGAAATCGGGGCCTTCGGATGCGTAGTAGATGCTTCGGGAAGCGTTGACCACCAGGGTGCCGGGCTCAGCACCGGCTGCAGCGACAACTTCTGCCGGGCTGCCGCCCTGCGCCCCGACCCCGGGCACGAGCAGCGACGCGTGCGGGGCGATTTCGCGGACGCGGCGAAGCTCGGCGGGCGCGGTTGCGCCAACGACCAGCCCGATGGCGGGTGACCATGAGGTCACCGTGCGGGCGATGTGTTCGAAGAGGCGCTCGCCTTCGACGGAGAGGTACTGGAAGTCGGCAGCGCCGGGGTTGGAGGTGCGGCAGAGGAGGTAGAGGCCGCGGCCTTCATAGGCGAGGTAGGGGTCGATGCTGTCGCGGCCAAGGTAGGGGTTGAGGGTGGCCGCGTCGAAGTTCCACGTTTCGAACAGGGCGCGCGCGTACGCCTCGGCGGTGGAGCCGATGTCGCCGCGCTTGCCGTCGGCGATGACCGGGATGTCACCGGGGATGGCCTCGAGCGTGGCTTCGAGCGCACGGAAGCCTTCGATGCCCCATTGCTCGTAGAAGGCCAGGTTTGGCTTGTAGCAGGCGGCGTACGGGGCCGTCGCCTCGATGATGGCGCGATTGCGGGCGGCAACTTCGCTGATCGGCGTGCGGCGGGCGTCGGGATCGAGCCCAACGCAGACGAGGCTCCCGACCTTGCGCGAGCGTTCGGCAAGGCGTTCGAAGTAGTTCACGAAAGGGCCTCCTGGGGGCTGGGCTCGAAGCCGAGTTCCTTCAAGCGCTGGCGGAACGCATCGCGGTCGCCCGAGACGATGATGTCGAGCCGGCCCGACTCGCCAGCGGGGGCTTCCAGCCCCTGCTCCTTGAGCACCTGGACGGCGCGCCGGGCGACCGGCTCGGACGTGTCGATCAGTTCGACGCCGGGGAACTCGGCGGTAATGTCGCCGGCGAGGAAGTGGTAGTGGGTGCAACCCAACACCACGGTGTCGGCTCCCGCTTTAATGGCCGGGGCGAGGGCGCGCCGGATGGCTGCGCGGGCGGCCGGGCTGTTCGCCTGGCCGTTCTCCACGAGATCGGCGAGGCCGTGACCGGGCACGTTCGTGATCTTCGCGCCGCGCCCGAATTCCTCCACGACACGAGCGTAGAGCTCGCCATCGAGCGTTCCGGGCGTCGCGAGGATAACGACGTTGCCGGAGCGCGTGCGCTGCGCCGCGGGCTTCAGGCCGGGAACCATGCCAACGAACGGCACCGGGAAGGCGGCGCGAAGGTCGGCGATGGCTGCCGCCGAGGCGGTGTTGCAGGCGACGATGATGAGCTTCGCGCCGGCTTCGAGCAGGCGCGCCGTGATGGCGAACGACCGCTTGCGGACCTCGGCAGCGGGGCGAGGTCCGTACGGGAAGAAGGCGGTATCGGCGAAGTAGATGACGTGCTCGCCGGGCGCGAGGCGCTGGAAGTGGCGCAGAACGCTGAGCCCGCCAACGCCCGAGTCGAACACCCCAACGGGGCGAGAATCCATCGTGCGTAGCATAGCACCGGGTGCGTGAACGGGGCCCGAGGGGCATGCTCTGGGCATGGTGCGACGAATCGACGTAGCGGTGGTGCCTTCGGAGGCGCTGGTGATCGAGGCGGACGCGTACGTGGTGGTGGACCAGCTCCGGGCGACCACCACGATTGCGACGCTGTTCGAACGGGGGTTGCAGCGGCTGACCGCCGTGGACGACATCGAAACGGCCCGGAAGCGCGCGGCGGAGACGGGCGCTTTGCTGTTCGGCGAGGTTGGAGGGCTTGCGCCGGAGGGGTTCGCCTACGGGAACTCGCCGGTGGAGGTGCTTGGAGCTCCGGTCGAGGGGCGAGAGGCGGTGCTGTTCACCAGCAACGGGACGCGTGCGCTCTGCGCGGTCGGCGGTAAGGGGGTCGTTGCAGCGGGAGCGCTGGCGAACGTGACCGCAATCTGCGAGGCGATCTCCGGCCGGGAGCGGGTCGTGGTGGTGTGCGCGGGGACAGCACTCGGCACGCGGTTTACGCTCGAGGATTTCGCGGCGGCGGGGGTGTTCGTCGAGGAGTTGCTGAAGCGAGAACCCGAGGCAGCGGCCGGGGATGCTGCGGCGCTTGCGCTGGAGCTGGCGAAGCGCGGCGAGGTGGAGCGGCTCGTGCGGAAAGCGGAGCACGCCAGGAACGTGGAGGCCCTGGGCCTGGGCGAGGACATCACGTTCGCGCTGCGGCGCGATAGTTCCGCCGCCGTGCCGATGGTGACATCGTGCGGGCCGGGGTGGGCAGTACTGGAGGACGCCGCACAGCGGTGAGTCAGGCGGGAGCGGCCTTTCGCTTCTCTTCGATGAGGGCGTCGAGTTCGACCTTCAGGCGGTCGAGGACGGTGTCGTAGGGGAAGGCGCCGAGTTCCTGCTCGCCCTTTTTCAGGTTAACGAAGGTTGGCGCGCACCAGAGGCCGAGATCAGCGTCGTCGGTTTCGCCCGGGCCGTTCACGCGGCAGCCCATGACGGCGATGGTGATGTCGTAGTCCTTCGCGTAGGCCGCCATTTCGCGGACCTTGAAGGCGAGGTCGACGAAGGCCTCGTTTTCGACGCGGCTGCAACTCGGGCAGCTGATGATGTTCAGGCCCTGGCCGAAGTTGCGCGGGACCGACCGGAACCGGCCGGCCTCGATGTCCTCGAGGATCTGGCGGCCCACTTCGACTTCGCGCCACTTCTCTGAGAAGGGCAGCGTGAGCGAGACGCGAAGGGTGTCGCCGATGCCCTCGGTCAGGAGTTGTTCGAAGGCGATGCGCGTCTTGATAGCGCCATCGGGGAGCATGCCCGCTTCGGTCACGCCGAGATGGATGGGAACCTCGGGACGGGCAGCGGCGAACCGGCGGTTGCCTTCGATGACTTTCCGGGGATCGCTGTCCTTCAGTGAGACGACGTAGCGGGTGAAGCCAAGGTCATCGAGGAACTGGCAGTGCTGAAGGGCGCTTTCGACCATGGCGGTGACGCCCTCGAGGCCCGGCTCGTCGGCGCCTTCGAACTTCGCGTCCATCTCGGGGTCGACCGAGCCGCAGTTCACGCCGACGCGGAGCGCGATGTCGTGCTTCGCGGCTGTTTCCGCGATGAAGGCAACCTTGTCGCGAACAGACTTGTGCTTCTCGTGGTGGTAGAGGTGGCCGGGGTTGTAGCGAACCTTGGCGACGAAGGGAGCGACCTTCGCGATCAGGCGGTAGTTCTCCTGGAGGTCGACCACGAGGTTCGCTTCCGGGACACGAGCGCGGATCTCGGCGAGCGCTTCGACGTCCTTCGCGCTGTCGACAGCGACGCGAACCAGCCCGGCGCCTGCTTCGTGCAGCATGCGGGCCTGTTCCACGGTGGCATCGATGTCCTGTGTGCGGGTGGCGCACATCGACTGAATGACGATGGGGTTGCCACCGCCGATGACCACGCTGCCGGCGCGAACGGGACGGGAGGGAGCTCGCTTCATTTCGCATCCGAGTGTAGCAGCGGACGGGGCCCGGGGCGTTAGCCGCGCTTACAGGCTGGCGAGCGTTCTCCACCTCCTAGCGATTCGGTTAGGGGCGTTTGCGCAGGACGGGAGCGAACAACGTCCACAAGATGGTCACCCGCGGGCTACCTATTCGCCGTTGAGTTGTCACTTAAACGCCTGAACGATGGAGCGTGGCGACCGACAACCAAGGGGAAACGGGATGTTGTTGCCGGTCCCGGGGGAAAACGTATGGAATGGTCGTCCACGGAGACAGCCACGAAGCCAGAGGCGCCGCGGCGCCTTTCGCTCGAAGAGCAGCAACAACTGGTGATGCAGTACACGCCGCTGGTTCGGCGGGTCGCGCGGTCGTTGCCGCTCGAGATCCCCGGGCTCCTGGAGTTCGAGGACGCGGTGGGCTACGGCATGTGTGGCCTGGTCGAGGCAGTCCGGCGCTACGACCCTTCGAAAGGAACGAACTTCCACGCGTATGCGGTGCGCCGGATCCGGGGCGCGATGATCGACGCGTTTCGCCGGATGGACCGGTTGAGCCGGACCATGCGCCAGAAGGCGCGGGACGTGCAGCGGGCGCAGTCGGAACTGGAGGCGCTGCTCGGGCGTTCGCCATCGGAGGACGAAACGGCGGAGCACCTGGGGATCAGCGTGGAGCAACTCCGGGATGCCGCGTCGAACGCGCGGTGGGTAACGGTGTCGCTGGACCGGATGCTGGACAAGGACGAAGAGGGCGATAGCTTCCCGGCTGCAGAAATGCCGACCGCGGAGGAGGACATCGACTTTACGCGAGGCTTCGAGGAACGGGAGCTGTACGCCGAACTCGCCGAAGCCGTGCAGGCGCTGCCTGAACGGGAACGGATGGTGGTGGCGCTGTACTACGTGGAGCGGTTGACGATGCGGGAGATAGCGACGGTCCTCCAGGTTTCGGAGACGCGGGTGAGCCAGCTTCACGCGCAGGCGGTGAAACGCCTCCGGCGGGCGTTGCTGAGCAAAGCTGCCTAATCAAACCCCGAAGGGCCGTTCTTCCAGCGGTTGCGATCCAGCAGATATCTGTGTGTTGCCGGGAACGCACAGAAACGAAATGGTCACCAGATTGGCCGGAAGGCCTGTTACGAGCGGAGATCCTGCCGAACATCCAAATGAGCGCTAACGCCGGCGCCAGGTCATGCCGGGGCATGTGCCCGGCATAGCACGTTCCCGGGGGAGGGCAGATGGCTGAGCGACAGGATGGTTACCGGAACGCTGTCGCGTTCGTCACCCACACACGAGACTACCGGTCGTCGGAGGTGCTGCCTGCGCTTGCACGGCGCGGGTACACGACGACCGAGCGGCCGCACGACCGGGAAACCGAACGGCTGCTCGCGCAGTTCAACCCGGACCTCGTGGTGCTGGCGATTGACCCGCGGATCGAGAGCGACCTGGCACTCGTGCGGATGGTTGCCCGGGTGACTTCGGCCTCGGTGCTGGTGCTGGCTCCCGGGCCCCATTCGAACGGGCTGAGCGCGGCGCTCGATGCCGGCGCAGATGTCTGCCTCCGGGACACGGACGGGGTGGAGATGCTGAGCGCCCAACTTGGTGCGCTCGCGCGGCGGCGGATGGCGAAGGTCGAGGAGCCCCAGGAGGCGCCGAGCGTCATTAAGGTGCGCGACCTGGAACTGGACTTCGACCGGTGCCAGGCGGTGCGGAATGGCGACCTCATCCCGCTCACGCCGACGGAGTTCAAAATCCTCGCGTACCTTGCGAAGAACGCGGGCAAGGTGGTCAGCCCTGTGGAAATCCTGCGGGCCGTGCAGGACTACACGTATTCGGAGCGAGAAGCGCAGGAGATCGTCAAGGTGTACATCCGGCGGATTCGCCGGAAGGTGGAGATCGATCCCGCGGAACCGAGCTACATCCTCAATGTGCGCGGCTTCGGGTACATGCTGGAGCGCCGTTCCGGTGGGCGCGAAGGGGGAGTCCTGCCGGCAGTCGCGTAGGCACCAGTCGCAACGCGTTCACAACGCTGCCGGGGCAGGTAGCCCCGGCAGCGTTGTTTACCTTCGGTGTTAGAATGCGGGGCATGAACACCACGCTTGCCGAAGTACTCGACCTATCCGGTAACCGTCCGTCCCTGCGTGATGCGCGGGCCGTACGCGACCACATCGAAGACATCGTCCGCCTGGCAGTGTTCGGGACGGACGAGGAGAAGTCGCTGGCGCGCTACGCGATTCACGCGGCGGCGCCGCAGCTGGGGGCTGTCTCGTCGTCGATCTGGGGGCTTTACTCCGCGCGAGGGCGGGGCGAGGTTGGCGGGTTCACCGCCCCGGCGGTGAACATCCGCGGCATGGCGTTCGACATGTCGCGTGCGCTGTTCCGGGCGATGAAGGCGACGAACGGTGCGGCGACGATCTTCGAGCTGGCCCGGTCGGAGATGGGGTACACCTACCAGGAGCCAGCGGAGATTGCAGCGGTGGTCCTCGCGGCGGCGATCGCGGAGGGGTATGAGGGCCCGGTGTTCATCCAGGGCGACCACTTCCAGGCGAACGCGAAGAAGTTCGCGGCCGACCCGGAGTCGGAGACCAAGGCGCTGGAGGACCTGATCCGCAAGGCGATCGCGGCGCAGTTCTACTGCATCGACATCGACGCTTCGACGCTGGTGGACCTGAGCTATGAGAAGGTCGCGGACCAGCAGGCGCCGAACGCGAAGCTGACCGCGCACCTGACGAAGCTCGTGCGCGAACTCCAGCCGGAGGGCGTCACCATCTCGGTCGGTGGTGAGATCGGCGAGGTCGGGAAGCACAACAGCACCGTCGAAGAGCTGACGGAGTATGTCGAAGGCTTCCGGAGGCTCGTGGGCCCGGACGAGGTTGGCCTGGCCAAGGTGAGCGTCCAGACCGGTACGAGCCACGGCGGCATCCCGCTGCCGGACGGGACGATCGCCAAGGTGGCGATCGACTTCGAGACGCTGCGGGAGCTGTCGCGCGTCGGCCGGGAGAAGTACGGCATGGCGGGCGCCGTGCAGCACGGTGCGAGCACGCTGCCGGACGAGATGTTCCACCGGTTCCCCGAGGTGGAGACGGCAGAGATTCACCTGGCGACGGGCTTCCAGAACCTGATCATGGACCACCCGCGGTTCCCGCAGGACCTGCTCAACGAGATGCGCGCCTACGCCGACCGCGAGTTCTCGGACGAGCGGAAGGAAGGCGAAACGGACGTCCAGTTCTTCTATAAGACGCGGAAGAAGATGTGGGGTCCGTTCAAGAAGCAGACCTGGGACCTGCCGAAGGACCTCCGCGATGAGCTCGGGAAGGAACTGCAGGCAAAGTTCGAGTTCCTGATTCGCCAGCTGAAGGCGAACGACACGCGGGACATGGTTCTGAAGTACGTGGACCAGAAAGTCGTGGAGGTTGAACCGCCTGTCATCGGCTGAGGGGCCCAAGGTCCCGCTATCCCGGGCCGTTGCGGCAGGAATCTTTACCTTCGTTCCGTTACGCTCGAAGGAGAGACCTGCCTAACCGAGGCAACGGGGGCCGTGCATGAGAGTGCTTGTCGTTGAAGACGAGGAGCCGATCGCGAGCGCCATCGAACGTGGCCTTATCAAGATCGGTTATGCGGTAGACGTCGCCTACGACGGGGTAGAGGCGCTCGAGAAGGCGAGCGTGAACAACTACGACGTCGTGTGCCTGGACCTGAACCTCCCCCGGATGGACGGGATCGAGGTGTGCCGGCGGCTCCGAGAAGATCGCTTCAGCGGCGGGATCATCATGCTCACGGCGCGAAGTGCAATTCGTGACCGGATCGAGGGGCTTGATGAGGGCGCCGACGACTACCTCGTCAAGCCCTTCGCGTTCAGCGAGCTGGCGGCCCGGATTCGCGCCATCACACGGCGGGAAGGCGGCCTTCGCGAACCGATTATCAATACCCGCGGGCTGGAGCTTGACCCGAACACCAACCGGGTGAAGCGGGACGGGAAAGATATCCACCTCACGCCCAAGGAGTTCGCGCTGCTGTACTACCTGGCGCGAAACGAAGGGCGTGCCGTGCCGCAGGAAGAGCTGCTCGAGCACATCTGGGACGAACATGCGAACCCGTTCACCCAGACGGTGAAGGTCCACATGAACAACCTGCGGCGGAAGATCAACGACGGTTTCGAGGAGCAGCTCATCGAAACCATCCGAGGAAAGGGCTACGTCCTCTAGGCTGAAACCCCCTGCGTTCACCCGTACGGTCCGGTTCCGGCTGACGGTCTGGTACTCGAGCCTGCTGCTCGTGTTCGGGGTGGCGTTTGTCGTTGCGCTGAACGTGGCGGCGCGCCTCGACCGGCCGTCGCAGCTCGAGCTGCGCGGCTACGACATCATCATCGAGCGGACAGGCCCGGGCGGGGGCGTCAACGTGCAGCCGAGCCTGGACGTGGCGCAGGTCGAGGACNGGCTCTACTCGGAAAGCCTGAACCGNCTCCAGCTGTGGTCGGCGTTCGCCGTGGTGGGGCTGGCGATCGCGTCGGGCGTGGGCGGCTACGTGCTTTCGGGCGTGCTGCTTCAGCCGGTGCGCGACATCACGCAGGTGGCTTCGGAAATCAGTGCGACGAACCTGAGCCGCCGAATCAACCACCAGGGCCCCGACGACGAACTGAAGCAGCTCGCGGATACGTTCGATTCGATGATCGCGCGGCTGGAGCGGACGTTCGAACAGCAACGGCAGTTCGTGCAGGACGCGTCGCACGAGCTTCGTACGCCGCTGGCAGCGATTCGCACGAACATCGAGGTTGCGGAGATGGACCCGCATCTCTCGGAGGAGGAGATGCGGACGCTGCTTGAGACCATCAAGGAGCAAACGGCGCGGCTGACGCGGCTGAGCGAAGATCTGTTGATGCTCTCGACGAACGAACGCGAGGCGCCGCCGGTGGAGCCGCTGCCGTTGCTCGAACTGGCCCACGACGTGGCGCGTCAGCTCACCCCGCTGGCGGCAACGCGGAACGTTTCCATTGACGTGAGCGGCGACGGTTCTGTCGCCGGGATGGCGAACACCGACCTGCTGTTCCGGGCGATTTCGAACCTCGTCGACAACGCCATCAAGTACTCCGGCGAAGGGAAGAACGTCTGGGTGACCGTGGCCCGAAAGGACGGGGCGGCGGAAATCCGGGTGCGGGACAATGGGCCTGGAATTCCGGAAGAGCAGCGGAGCCGGATTTTCGAACGCTTCTACCGCATCGATAAAGGCCGGAGCCGGGCCCAGGGTGGCACCGGGCTCGGGCTGGCCATCGTGCGGGAGCTCATCGAAAGCATGGGCGGACAAATCTCGGTGGAGAGCGAGGTCGGGAAGGGTTCAACGTTCATCGTCCGGCTAGGTGAGGCGCCCACGGAGGGGCGGCGACCGAAGCCGGTGGTCCGCGACGCTTCCGCAAGACGCGGCGTCCTGGTCGAGGAGTAGGATGTGGCCATGGAAGGTCTGCTCGAACGGCCGACGCTTCGGCGCCTTCCACAGGTTGCGATTGTCCCGAAGAGCGAGCGGTTCGCCATCGAAGTGAACCACCGGGTGGTGTTGGAGGTGGCGGACGAACTGGATGCGCACCACTGGGCGAAACACGTCACGGAGTGCGTGCATTCGGGGATCACGAAACCGGAGTTGATCCGGGGGGAACTACCGAGGCTGTGCGAGACGGCAACACGTTACAACCTTCATTCAGGGTATCCAGCGGCTTCTTGACCCTCGTGCGGCCACCCCGTACGTTGGCCTTCAAGCTCCTGGGAGTGCCAGTAAGCCTCCGCACGGCAGCGTCGACGTTCCTGTGGCCTACTGGTGGAAGCACACAAGGAGCCGACTTTGAGCCGACTTCTCGATCGAATTGATTCCCCCCAAGACCTCCGGGGCCTGAGCTACGAAGAGCTCGGGCAGCTGGCGGCCGAGATCCGCGAGTTCCTGGTAGACACCGTTGCGTGCATCGGCGGCGGTGGCCACCTGGCTTCGAACCTCGGCGTGGTGGAGCTTTCGATCGCGCTGCACCGCCTGTTCGATAGCCCGCGGGACAAGATCATCTGGGACGTCAGCCACCAGGTGTATGTCCACAAGATCCTGACTGGACGGAAGGACCGGATGTCGACCATCCGGCAGTACGGCGGTCTTTCGGGCTTCGCGGACCGGAACGAGAGTCCGCACGACCCGTTCGGTGCAGGGCACGCCGGGACGGCGATTTCGGCTGCGTGCGGGATGGCTGCCGCGCGTGACCTGAAGGGCGAGGATTACCACGTCGTCGCGGTGGTTGGCGACGGTGCGATGACCGCGGGGATGGCGCTCGAGGCGATGAACCATGCCGGTCACCTCGGGCAGGACCTGATCGTCATCCTGAACGACAACGCGATGTCGATCTCGCCGAACGTGGGGGCGCTGAGCCGGAACCTGAACAAGCTGCGGATCGACCCGCACTACCGCCGGGCGAAAACGGAGATTGGCAGCATCGTGGAGCACCTGCCGCTCGGGCGGCAGATGTGGGAAGGCGCCAAGCGCGTGAAGGCGAGCATGCGCGACCTGCTTGTCCCGGCGCGCTTCTGGGAGCAGTTCGGTTTCGAGTACTACGGGCCGGTCGACGGTCACGACATTCACGAGCTCGAAGCAACGCTCGCGCAGATCAAGAAGGTGCGTTCCAAGCCCGTGCTGCTGCACGTGCTGACCGAGAAGGGGCACGGGGTGCCGGAAGCGGCCGCTGACCCGGTGAAGAGCCACAGCGGCACGTACTGGATGAAGAAACCGGCGGACCCTGGCGCGCCCGCACCGCCGCCGACGTACAGCCAGGTGTTCGCCCAGGCCACACAAGAACTCATTGAATCGGACCCGCGCGTGGTGGCGATTACGGCGGCCATGCTCGAAGGCACGGGCCTGGCGCCGGTGCACAAGAAGCACCCGGACCGTGTGTTCGACGTGGCGATCGCCGAGCAGCACGCGGTGACGTTCGCTGCGGGCCTTTCGACGCAGGGCATCCGGCCGATCTGCGCGATCTACTCGACGTTCTTGCAGCGCGGCTTCGATTCGGTGGTGCACGACGTGGCGATCCAGAACCTGCCGGTGGTGTTCGCGATGGACCGGGCCGGGTTCGTTGGCGACGACGGGAAGACGCACCAGGGGTTCGCTGACGTCAGCTACCTGCGGTGCCTGCCGAATATGGTGGTATCGGCGCCGAAGGACGAGCGGGAACTCCGCGACCTGCTGTACACGGGCATCCAGCACGATGGGCCGTTCGCCGTGCGATACCCACGTGGCACGGGCCCGGGCGCTCCGACCGACCTGCCGATGCAGCGCATCCCGATCGGGCGCGGCGAACTGCTGCGCGAAGGGAAGGACATCGCGCTCCTCGGCTTCGGGACGACGGTGATGGAATGCGTTCAGGCGGCGGACCTGCTGGCAGCCGAGGGCATCGATGCGGCGGTGGTGAACGCGCGGTTCGCGAAACCGCTGGACGAAGAGCTCATCCTGCGCATGGCGCGGGAGACGGGCGGCGTATTGACCGCCGAAGAGAATGTGCGAGCCGGCGGGTTCGGCGAGGCGGTGCTCACGCTCCTTGCGGACCATGGGCTGGCCGACCGGTTCCTGGGCGCGCTGACGATGCCGGATGCGGTCGTGGAGCACGGGCCGCAGGCAACCTTCCGGAAGCTGTTCAAACTCGACGCGGAAGGCATCGCGGAGACCGCGCGTGAGGTGCTCGCGCGGCGGGGACCATCGGAATCGGACCCACTTGCGAGTTTGACCCCGGCGTAGCGCGATGAGTGGACGGACCACGGAGATACCAGCCCTCCTCTCGCGCCACAGCGAAATGCTGGAGGAGGCGCTCCGCGATGCTGTGGGCCGCGACAACGATCCCTTGCAGGCGGCCGCGCGTTATGTAATGGGCTGGGAGGATGCGGACGGGCGCCCGGCATCGAACAGAGGAAAGCGCATCCGCCCGGCGCTGTGCCTGCTCGCCGCGGAGCTGTTCGGGGGGCGCGTGGAGGATGCGCTGCCGGCGGCCGTGGCGGTGGAGTTGGTCCACAACTTCTCGCTGGTGCACGACGAAATCCAGGACCACGACCTGGAGCGGCATCACCGGCCCACGCTGTGGGCAATCCTCGGTGAGGCGCAGGCGATCAATGTGGGCGACTTCCTGTACACCAGGGCGATTGCTGCGCTGGCCGAAGGCCCGGGAGACGCGCGGCTGCGGATGCAAGCGCTCCAGGTGTTGAACCGGGCGATCGGCGAGATGATCTCGGGGCAGTGGCAGGACCTCGCGTTCGAGGAGCGGCTCGACGTGGGGGTCGATGAGTACCTGGAGATGGTGGGGCGCAAGACGGGTGCGCTGCTCGGGGCGCCACTCGAGATGGGAGCAATACTTGCGGGCGCCGAACGGGAACAGGCGGCCGTGCTCGGGCGTTGGGGCGTGCAGGTTGGGCTCGCATTCCAGGCACAGGACGACTACCTGGGAACGTGGGGCGACCCGGAGGCGACCGGGAAGTCGAACGTGAACGACGTGGCCCGGCGCAAAAAGACGCTGCCCGTGGTGCTCGGGATGGCGGACAGGGCGGCGCGTGAGACGGTGGTCGCGAATTACGGTCGGGCAGATGGAGCGCTGAACCCCGAGCAAGTAGCCGACGTCATCGCGGCACTGGACCGGGCCGGAGCGGGCGAAGCGACGCGAGAGCGCGCGCGAGCGTACGCAGAGGCCGCCGATGCCCTCCTCGAGGAACTGCGATTGACCGACGACCAGCGGGAACAGCTGCGCGCCGTCGCGCGGTACCTGGTGGACCGGGCGGGGTAGTTGCCGGTTCGGGTCAAGCTAGCCTAGGGTCTCGCCGTGTTTGAGAACGTGCGAGAGGACATCCGGCTGGGCAGCATGTGGCACGAAGTGCCTGCTGTTCGCCGGGTCCTGGGAGAGCCGGGCGCGCGCATCGCCGCTGTGCTGCTCTCTGCGGAGTTACAGGCCGTGCTGATTTACCGCTTCCAGGCGTGGACGCGCCGGAAGCGTATCCCGCTGGTCCCGAACCTCTGCCGGCGACTGACGATGCTGCTGGCGGGCGTTTCGATCGGCGATTACACGACGATAGGGCCGGGCCTGCTGCTGAACCACGGGCATGTGGTCATCGACGGGTTCACGCACATCGGGCGGAACTGCTCGCTTGCGCCGTTCGTGACCATCGGGCTCGACACCGGGGGGCCGGACCCGAGCCTGGAGGGCCCGCAAATTGGCAACAACGTGTTCATTGGGACCGGTGCGAAAATCCTGGGGCGCGTGCGGATCGGGGATAACGCGCGCATTGGGGCCAATGCTGTAGTGCTGAGCGATGTGCCGCCGGACAGCACGGCGGTGGGGGTACCCGCCCGGGTGCTCCCGCACAAGCACACGTTCGGGCCGGCCGGGGGCAGGTGAGAACCTCGCCGGCGCGCTCGTATGGGCGCCGGCGAGGACAGCGTGAATTCGACTACTGGTTGGACATCGCGGCCATTGCCCGCTGCATCTCCTCTTCGGAGACATCGCGGATGTGGGTGGATACGTGCCAGCGATGGCCAAACGGGTCGTGCAGGGTGGCGACGCGATCGCCGTAGAACTCGTCACTCGGCTCGCGCTCGATGGTGGCGCCAGCGGCACGAGCTCTTTCGATTACCTGGTCGACGTTCTCAACGTACATCTGGATGGTGACCGGCGTGTTGTCGCCCTGCGGGCCACGCGAACCCATTTCGGGGTACTCGTCGGCGAGCATGACTACGGAATCGCCAATCTCGAGCTCGGCATGCCCGACCCTGCCATCGGGTGCGTTGATGCGCATGCGCTCGTGGGCGTTGAACGCATTGGAGTAGAAATCGATGGCGCCAGCGGCGTTGTTGACGGTGAGGTAGGGGGTAAGGGTGTGATACCCCTCGGGAATAGGCTTGACCATTACTTGCCTCCTTCCGTGTGGGAAGAGGGGCAGTTGGCCACAGGCGGGCGTAAACCTGCAAGTGATTCACGTGGCACTTCGCACGCAAAATGCCGGGAGCTGGCAGCTCCCGGCATTTCTGTTCGCCGGTTCGCCCCGCTGACCCGCGAATCAGCAGGTGTTCGGCAGGACGGTATCGCCCATGAGGTAGCGGTCGATGCCGCGGGCGGCCTGGCGGCCTTCGGCGATCGCCCAGACGATGAGCGACTGACCGCGGGTCATGTCGCCGGCGGTGAACACGCCGGGGACAGAGGTCATCTTGTTCGCGTCGGACTTTACGTTGCCGCGGGCATCGAGTTCGACGCCGAGCTGGTCGAGCACGCCGCCGGGCTCGGGACCGAGGAAGCCCATCGCGAGCAGCAGGAGATCGACCTCCTGCTCGAACTCGGTACCCGGGATTTCGCGCATGACCTGCCGGCCGCCCTCGTTGACCCATTCGAGGCGAACGGCGTGGAGCTTCTTTAGTACCCCGTTCTCGCCGGAGAGGCGCTTCGTGAGGATGCAGTAATCGCGTTCGCCACCTTCCTCGTGCGCGGAGGAGACGCGGTAGATCATGGGGTAGGTGGGCCAGGGCATGGCCTCGGTCCGCGATAGCGGGGGCTTCGGGAGGAGTTCGTACTGGTACACCTCGCGAGCGCCCTGGCGGTGGGCGGTACCGAGGCAGTCGGCGCCCGTGTCGCCACCACCGAGGATGATGACCCGCTTGCCTTTCGCATCGAGGAAGGGGTCGTAGGGGAGCTCGTCGCCGGCATTCCGGCGGTTCTGCGGCGTGAGGTACTCCATCGCGAAGTAGACGCCGCGAAGGTCACGGCCCGGCACGTCGAGGTCGCGCGGCTTCGTGGCGCCACCCGCAAGGCAGATGGCGTCGAACTTCGCGCGGAGTTCGTCGCCGGTTATGTCGTGCCCGACGTTCACGCCGGGACGGAAGACGACGCCTTCGGCTTCCATCTGCTGGAGGCGCCGGTCGAGGACGTGCTTCTCCATCTTGAAGTCGGGGATGCCGTAGCGGAGAAGCCCGCCGATGCGGTCGGCGCGCTCGAACACGGTGACGGAGTGGCCGGCGCGGGCGAGCTGCTGGGCGCAGGCAAGGCCGGCCGGGCCGGAGCCGACGACAGCGACGGACTTGCCCGTTCGCACCTTCGGCGGCTGCGGCTTCACCCAGCCAGCCGCCCAGGCGTGCTCGATGATCTCGTACTCGACCTGCTTGATGGTGACCGGGTCGTTGTTGATGCCGAGCACGCAGGCGGCTTCGCACGGAGCCGGGCAGAGGCGGCCGGTGAACTCGGGGAAGTTGTTGGTGGCGTGGAGGCGTTCGATGGCCTCGCGCCAGCGGTCGCGATAGACCAGGTCGTTCCAGTCGGGGATGACGTTCCCGACGGGGCAGCCCGAGTGGCAGAACGGGATACCGCAATCCATGCACCGCGCGGCCTGCTTGTTCAGCCGTTCGCGGGGGAACTCTTCGTAGACTTCAAGCCAGTCGTGGACGCGCTCCTCCACCGGGCGGCGGCGAGGCGTCTCGCGGGCGTACTCCAGGAATCCGGTTGGCTTAGCCACGGACAGCCTCCGCAGACTCGTTGTCGGCGCTTTCGCGGGCGCGCCGCTGTTCTTCGAGCACCCGGCGGTACTCCTTCGGCATGACCTTCACGAAATGGGCCGCGTTCGAGCCCCAGTCGCGAAGGATCGCCTCGGCGACGGTGCTGCCGGTGTATTCGATGTGGCGCTCAAGGAGGCCACGAACGAGTTCGAGGTCTTCCTCCTCGGCGAGCGGTTCGAGGTCGATCATTTCGAGGTTGCAGCGGCCGGGGAATTCGCCGTTGGGGTCGTAGACATAGGCGATGCCGCCGCTCATGCCGGCGCCGAAGTTCCGGCCGGTGGGGCCGATGATGACCACGCGGCCACCGGTCATGTATTCGCAGCCGTGGTCGCCGGTGCCTTCGACAACCGCGACAGCGCCCGAGTTCCGAACGGCGAACCGTTCACCGGCGATGCCGCGGAAAAAGGCGGCGCCGCTGGTCGCGCCATAGAGGGCGACGTTGCCGATGACGATGTTCTGCTCGGGGACGAAACTGGCGTTCGACGGGGGCCGGACGACGATCTTACCGCCGGAGAGGCCCTTCCCGACGTAGTCGTTCGCGTCGCCTTCGAGCCGGAGGGTGATGCCGGAAGGCAGGAAGGCGCCGAAGCTCTGGCCCGCCGAACCCTTCAGGTGGATGTCGATGGTGTCGTCGGGGAGGCCGGCGAAACCATAGCGGCGCGTTACCTCGCTGCCGAGCATCGTCCCGACGGTCCGGTTGACGTTGCGGACCGGGAGCTCGATGCGCACGCGTTCGCCGCGCTCGAGCGCGGGCTCGGCGAGGCGGATGAGCTCGTTGTCGAGGGCTCGCTCGAGGCCGTGATCCTGCGTGGTGACGCAGCGGGTGGCGACGGTCGCAGGGACTTCGGGCCGGTAGAGGATGGACGAGAGGTCGAGGCCCTTCGCCTTCCAGTGGTCGATGGCGGGCCGCACGTCGAGCAGGTCGCTGCGGCCGATGAGCTCGTCGAGCTTGCGGAAGCCAAGTTGCGCCATGTACTGCCGCACCTCTTCGGCGATGAACCGGAAGAAGTTGACGACGTGCTCGGCGCGGCCGGCGAACTTCTCGCGGAGCTTCGGGTTCTGGGTGGCGATGCCGACCGGGCAGGTGTCCAGGTGGCAGACGCGCATCATGACGCAGCCCATGACCACAAGCGGCGCCGTCGCGAAGCCGTACTCCTCTGCGCCGAGGAGGGCGGCGATGATGACGTCGCGGCCGGTTTTCATCTGGCCGTCGACCTGCACGACGATGCGGTCGCGGAGGTTGTTGAGGACGAGGGTCTGCTGAGTCTCGGCAAGACCGAGCTCCCACGGGATGCCTGCGTGCTTGATGGAGGTGAGCGGGCTGGCGCCCGTGCCGCCATCGTGGCCGCTAATGAGCACCACGTCGGACTTCGCCTTCGCCACACCTGCAGCGACCGTGCCGACGCCAACTTCCGCGACCAGCTTCACGCTGATGCGAGCGCGCGGGTTGGCGTTCTTCAGGTCGTGGATGAGCTGGGCGAGGTCCTCGATGGAGTAGATGTCGTGGTGGGGCGGCGGGCTGATGAGGCCCACGCCGGGGGTTGCGTGGCGAACCTCGGCGATCCACGGATAGACCTTGTGGCCGGGGAGCTGGCCGCCTTCGCCGGGCTTGGCGCCCTGGGCCATCTTGATCTGGAGCTCGTCGGCGTTGACCAGGTATTCGCTGGTGACGCCGAAGCGGCCCGAGGCGACCTGCTTGATGGCGCTCCGGCGGGAATCGCCGTTCGGGTCGGGCGTGTAGCGGCGGCGGTCCTCGCCACCCTCACCGGTGTTGGACTTCGCACCCAGCCGGTTCATGGCGATGGCGAGCGTTTCGTGCGCCTCCGCCGAGATTGAGCCGTAGGACATGGCGCCCGTCGCGAAGCGCTTCACGATGCTCTCGACGGGTTCGACTTCCTCAAGCGGCACGGGCGGCCGGTCGGGCTTGAACTCGAAGAGGCCGCGGAGCGTGGCGCGGCGGCGGTTCTGGTCGTCCACCGCCTGCGTGTATTGCTTGAAGATCTCGAACTGGCCCGTGCGCGTGGAGTGCTGCAGGCGGAACACCGTATCCGGGTTGAACAGGTGGTACTCGCCGTCGCGGCGCCACTGGTACTGGCCGCCCCAGTGGAGGAACGGCAGGCCACCTTCGCGCGTAGGAAACGCGTTGGAGTGGTGAGCGAGGGCCTCGGTCGCGACTTCCTCGATGCCGATACCCCCGATGCGGGATGGCGTCTTGGTGAAGTAGCGTTCGACGAACGCTTCGGAGAGGCCGATGGCTTCGAAGATCTGGGCACCGCGGTAGCTCTGGATGGTGGAAATGCCCATCTTCGACATGACCTTGACGACGCCCTTCTTGATGGCCTTCAGGAAGTGGGCCACGGCCTTTTCGAAGGAGATGTCGCCGAGTTCGCCGTTATCGACCAGGTACTTGATGGTGTCGATGGCGAGGTAGGGGTTGATGGCGCCGGCGCCGTAGCCGATGAGCAGCGCGAAGTGGTGGACTTCGCGGGCATCGCCGGTTTCGACCACCAGACCAACCTGGGTGCGCTTCTTTTCGCGCACCAGGTGGTTATGGAGACCGGCGACGGCGAGCAGGGTGGGGATGGGCGCGTTCTCGGCGTCGACGCCGCGGTCCGAGAGGATGAGGATGCGGGCGCCGTTGGCGATGGCCTCGTCGGCTGCGCGGAACAGCCGTTCCATGGCCGGTTCGAGACCCGCGGCGCCTTCCCTGGCCGGGAAGAGCATCGGGAGCACGGTCGCGCGGAAGGCGGAGTCCTGGAGCGCCTTGAACTTCGCCATCTGCGCGTTGTCGATGAACGGCGTCTCAAGGCTGATGAGGTGGCAGCTCTCGGGCCGCGGGTCGAGGAGGTTGCCCTCGGGCCCGATGACCGTCTTGACCGAGGTGACAATCTCTTCGCGGATGGCGTCGAGCGGCGGGTTCGTGACCTGGGCGAAGAGCTGCTGGAAGTAGTTGTAGAGCGGCTGCGGCCTATCGGAGAGGACGGCAAGCGGCGTGTCGGTGCCCATGGAACCGACGGCCTCTTCGCCGTTCTTCGCCATGGGGCCGAGGTGGTACTTCAGGTCTTCGAGGGTGTAGCCGAAGGCGCGCTGGCGGGTCATGAGCTCGTCGCCTTCGAACGGCGGAGGAACCTCACCCTCGGGCGCGCGGTCGAGCGGAACGAGGTGCTCCTTGAGCCACTCGGCGTAGGGGTGCTCGTTCGCGAGGCGGGCCTTGAGCTCGGTGTCGTCGATGATGCGGCCTTCCTCGAGGCTCACGAGGAACATCCGGCCGGGCTGCAGGCGGCCCTTGTGCACGATGCGCTCGGGCTCGATATCGAGGACGCCCACTTCGGACGCCATGATGACGAGGTCGTCGCTGGTGACGACGTAGCGGGATGGGCGCAGGCCGTTGCGGTCGAGGACGGCGCCGATGGTCTTGCCGTCGGTGAAGGCGACGGAGGCGGGGCCGTCCCACGGCTCCATGAGACAGGAGTGGTATTCGTAGAACGCCTTCTTCTCGGGGCTCATCGACTCGTGGCCACTCCAGGGCTCGGGGATGAGCATGGCCATCACGTGCTCGATGGGCCGGCCGGCGAGCACGAGGAGTTCGATGGCGTTGTCGAGGCAGGCGGTGTCGCTCCCGGATTCGTCGATGACCGGGAGGATCTTGTCGATATCCGGGAAGGCGGGCGAGGCGAGCAGCGCTTCGCGGGCGCGCATCCAGTTAACGTTGCCGCGGAGCGTATTGATCTCGCCGTTGTGGGCGATCATCCGGTAGGGGTGGGCCAGCTTCCAGCTCGGGAAGGTATTCGTGCTGAAGCGGGAGTGGAACATCGCGAGCGCGCTGACCAGCTCGGGGTCACGCAGGTCGGGGAAGTACTCGCGAAGCTGGAGGGCGGTAAGCATGCCCTTGTAGACGAGCGTGCGGCTGGAGAGGCTCGGGAAATAGAAGTAGTCGGCGTCGGGAATGTCAGCGCAGCGGATGGCGTTTTCGAAGCGCTTGCGAATGACGTACAGCCGGCGCTCGAACGCATTGTCGTCTTCGATATCGGGGCTGCGGCCGATGAAGACGTGCTGCATGTGCGGCTCGGCTGCCAGTGAGGTCGCACCGAGGGAGCGGTTATCGGTGGGCACGGGGCGCCACCCGAGGAGTTGCTGGCCTTCCTCTTTGACGATGGAGGCGAAGAGTTCCATCGCGCGAGTTCGAGCAACCGGATCCTTCGAACCGTAGAAGAGGCCAGCGCCGTAATGACCGAGGGGCGGGAGGGTGATGCCGACGCGCGCCGCTTCGCGGCGAAGGAACTCGTCGGGCATCTGGACCAGGATGCCGGCGCCGTCACCGGTATTGGGTTCGCTGCCCGACGCACCACGATGGTTGAGGTGCTCGAGCGCGGTGAGCGCATCGCTCACCAGCTTGTGGGAGCGATGCCCCTTGAGGTGAACGAGGAAACCAACTCCGCAGGCGTCGTGTTCGAACTGCGGGTCGTAAAGGCCCTGTCGGGCCGGCATACGGATACGGTGCATCTACCACTCTCTGTTTCGCCGAGTCTGTGGCCTGGCTCCAGGGAATGCAGTGGCCCGCGCGAGAGGCAGGGTGCCGTTCGCGAGGTTTGTGAAATGATTCCCAAAGCCAACGGCCGGCGAGGGTGAGTGGTCAGAATAACAGTGACGTGGCCGCCAATGAGGCTGTCATGGGCGCTATACGCAAGAGTTCACACAAACTTCATCCCGCTGAAACATGCGCTTCTCATGAGCCACCAGAGCGGTCCTTATGTTCACGAAGTTCGCGTTCGCTGGCGGTTTCCCTGCGTGGTTTCGCGGCCTGGCGAGCGCGCTTCTCGGATGCCTTCGTGGCCGGGCGTTCGATGCTCGCTGCCTCGCGCTGAACTCGCTCGGCGATGGAGGCAATGGCCAGCGCGGCTGCCTGCTCAGGGTTGGTGGTGGCGAGTTCGCCCGGATCGGCCGGGGCGTCGACCCGGCCATTGCCACCGGGAGCGGCGGACACAGCGGCCCTGCGACGCCGGGGCGCCGGCTTCGCCGCGGCCTCCCCGGAGGCGGGGAGGGTACCCGCTGCTTCGAGAATCGGCCTCAGGTACTGGCCGGTAAAGCTCTCGGGATGCATCGCGACCTCTTCGGGCGTCCCGACCGCGACGAGCCGGCCGCCGCGATCGCCACCGAGCGGGCCGAGGTCGATGACGTGGTCGGCGGCCTTGATGACGTCGAGGTGGTGCTCGATCACGAGCACGGTGTTCCCCGCATCGGCGAGGCGCTGGAGGACATCGAGGAGGTGGGCGACATCCTGGAAGCTGAGGCCAGTGGTGGGCTCGTCCAGGATGTAGAGCGTCTTGCCTGTGGAGCGGCGGGAGAGCTCGCTCGCGAGCTTGATGCGCTGGGCTTCACCACCCGAGAGCGTGGTGGCCGGCTGCCCGAGCTTGATGTAGCCCAGGCCCGTCGCCTGGAGCGTCTCGAGGATGCGGCGAACGCGCGGGAAGCGCTCGAAGAACTCGAGGGCCTCCGAGACCGTCATGTCGAGGACTTCGGCGATGTTCTTTCCGCGGAACTGGATTTCAAGGGCTTCGCGGTTGTAGCGCTGGCCGTGGCAGACCTCACAGGGGACGGTGACATCGGGGAGGAACTGCATTTCGACGACTTTGTAGCCATCGCCGGCGCATTCCTCGCAGCGGCCGCCTTTCACGTTGAAGCTGAAGCGGCCGGGCTTGTAACCACGCGCCTTCGCCTCGGGCACGGAGGCAAAGAGTTCGCGGATGAGCGTGAAGACGCCCGTGTAGGTGGCCGGGTTGGACCGCGGCGTGCGACCAATCGGGCTCTGGTCGATGTCGATGATCTTGTCGAGGTGCTCCAGGCCTTCGATGGCATCGTGCGCCCCGGGGCGCTGACGCGCGCCGTGCAGCACGTTCGCAGCCTTCTTCACCAGGATCTCGGTGACGAGTGAGGACTTCCCGGACCCGGAAACGCCAGTGACCGCAATGAGCTTCCCAAGCGGTATCTCGACGTCGATGTTCTTGAGGTTGTTCTCGCGGGCGCCGCGAATGACGAGCTTCTTCCCGTTACCGGAGCGGCGTTCGCGGGGCACCGGAATCTGACGGCGGCCCGAGAGGTAGGCGCCGGTGATGCTTTCCTCGGAGGCCTTGATGGCTTCGAGCGGGCCTTCGGCGACGACGCGGCCACCGTGGACGCCTGCACCGGGCCCCATGTCGATGATCCAGTCGGCCGCGCGCATCATCGCTTCGTCGTGTTCGACGATGAGCACGGTGTTGCCGAGGTCGCGCAGGCGTTCGAGCGTGCGAATGAGGCGGTCACCGTCGACCGGGTGGAGGCCGATCGAGGGTTCGTCGCAGATGTAGAGCACGCCCATGAGCGCGGAGCCAATCTGGGTGGCGAGACGGATGCGCTGAGATTCGCCGCCCGAGAGGGTGCCGGAGACGCGGTCGAGGGTGAGGTAGTCGAGCCCGACATCGACAAGGAACTGCAGGCGCGCGCGAATCTCCTTGAGGATCTGCTGGGCGATCGCCTGTTCGCGGGCGTTGAGCGGCGTGCCGGGGCCAGAGAGGCGGTCGACCCACTCGAGGGCCTTCACGATGCTCAGGCTGGTGACCTCGGAGATGGACTGGCCATCGATGAGCACGGATAGAGCCTCGGGGCGCAGGCGCTTCCCCTTGCAGGCCGCGCAGGGGATGGTCGCCATGTACCGCTCGATGTCCTGGCGAACGTAGTCGGAGTCCGTCTCGCGGTAGCGGCGCTGGAGGTTCGTGACCACGCCTTCGAACTTCGATTCGTACACCGATGTGCGGCCGTACTGGTTCGTGAAGCGAAGGCGGAGCTTTCGGTCGCCGGTGCCGTAGAGCACCGCGTTCAGTTGCTCCTCGGTGAGTTCGCTAACGGGCTGGTCGACGCTGAAGCCGAGTTCCTCGGCGGCGGCTTCGAGCATGCGCATGTACCAGCCCGCGACGGCCTGGTGGCGGGCCCACGGCTCGATGGCGCCTTCGCGCAGGGACTTCGACTTATCGGGAATGACGAGATCCGGATCGATCTGCATTTCGACGCCAAGGCCGGTGCAGGTCGGGCACGCGCCGTGGGGGCTGTTGAAGCTGAACGTGCGTGGCTCGATTTCGCCGATCGAGGTGCCGTCGTAGGGACAGGCAAAGTGCTCGGAGAAGATGCGCTCGCCTGGGGCGAACGCCTTCTCGCCGGCGAGCGCGACGTGCATGACCCCCTGGCCCACCTTGAGGGCAGTCTCGACGGAGTCGGCGATCCGGCTGGCTGCCGAGGGATCGCTGCCCGGTTCGGGGACGATGAGGCGGTCCACGACGATGTCGATGTCGTGGCGCTTGTTCTTGTCGAGCCTTATGTCTTCATCGAGGTCGCGGATTTCGCCGTCGATGCGAGCGCGCACGAAGCCGGCACGCCGGGCTTCCTCGAGGATGCCCGTGTGCTCACCCTTCTTGGCGCGGGTGACAGGGGCGAGGATCAGGAGCCGCGACCCGGGCGGGTAGGCGAGCGTCGCATCGACGATCTGCTGGACCGTCTGCTTCTCGATGGGGCGGCCGCACTTCGGACAATGCGGGCGGCCGGCGCGCGCCCAGAGCAGGCGCATGTAGTCGTAAATCTCGGTGACCGTCCCGACGGTCGAACGCGGGTTGTTCGACGTGGACTTCTGGTCGATGGAGATGGCCGGGGAGAGGCCGTCGATGTGGTCGACATCGGGCTTCTCCATGAGGCCGAGGAACTGCCGGGCGTAAGCCGAGAGCGATTCCACATAGCGGCGCTGGCCTTCGGCGTAGATGGTGTCGAAGGCGAGGGAGCTCTTGCCCGAGCCGGACAGGCCGGTGATGACAACGAGACGATCGCGGGGGATGCGAACGTCGATGTTCTTGAGGTTATGTTCTCGGGCGCCGCGAACAAGGATGTGGTCGAGGGGCACAGAGTCACCCGGCGGGGAATTGGAGATTGAAGGGCTGTCCTTTCGAGTGTAACGGGCCGTTCTACAGGCGTCTGTCAGGCTAGCACTTCTAGAACGCCTGTTCTAGCCGGTTTGTGAAAGAGCCGGTCATTCACGGCGGCGGCCCGGCGGGGCCCAGCGGTAGATGTCGTCCTCGGGTTCGGCTGGAGTCTCTTCGGGCGGGGATGGCTCGGGCGCCGGTTCGGCGGCAGCCTCCGTTTCCGAGCTTTGGGCGCCGTTCGCCGGGCGTGCAAACTGCTGGATGTCGGCGCCGACGAGCGACGAGAGCCGGACCTCGGCGCCGGCTTCGAACGGGCTCCGGGGCTTCGACTGGACGTGCTTCCAGACGTCGCCGCGGCGGCCCGTGACGAGGCGGCCATCGGCAAGCTCTTCGACGCGGTCGGCCATTTCCATCACGAGGCGATCGTGCGTGCAGGTGATGACGGTGATGCCCTCGCTGCGGGCGAGGTCGCGGAGGAGGCCGAAGACGATGGAGGCGGTGGCGGAGTCGAGCTCGCCCGTGGGTTCGTCGGCGAGGAGAAGGACAGGGTTGATGGCCATGGCGCGGGCAATGGCGACGCGCTGCTGTTCGCCACCTGAGAGCTCGTAGGGGCGATGGTGGGCGCGGCGGGAGAGGCCGACGAGTTCGAGCGCGCGGCGAACCCGCTCGGCGCGGTCGCGGTTGCTGTAGCCGGCGATACGCAGCGGGAGTTCGACGTTCTCCTGGGCCGAAAGGAGGGGCAGCAGGCCGAACGACTGGAACACGAACCCGAGCTTGTGACGGCGCAGGTGGGTGAGCTCCTTTTCGGACATGGTGTCCACGCGCTGGCCGTCAATCTCGATCTCGCCGGAAGTGGGACGGTCGAGGCCGCCGATCAGGTTCAGGAGCGTGGTCTTGCCGGAACCGGAGCGGCCGATGAGCGCGACGAACTCGCCGGGGGCGACGGACATAGTGACGTCGCGGACCGCCCAGACGTCCTCGCCGGAGAGATGGAACATGCGGGAGACGTTGCGAACTTCGACAGCGGCGCCGCCCATCAGCTGCCCTCCTGCCGGGCGGTTTCGGGCAGCACTTCGAGGCGGCCTTCGCCCATGAGCACGCGCGCACGGTCGCGGATGCTGAGGCGTTCGAGCATCTCGCGAGGGATCTGGAGGCGGCCCGCAGCATCGACCAGGACGTACTCGTCGTGGACCACCTCGGCCTCGTTCCCTTTGCGGCGAACGCGGCGAAAGATTTCGCTGCTGGTACGGCCGTCGCGGATGGCGACGACACGGTCGACACGGGCGGCGATGTCGGGGTCGTGGGTGACGATAATGATGGTCGTCCCGAACGTGCGGTTGAGCTCGCCGAAGAGCTGGAAGATTTCCGAGGCGGCGACGGAGTCGAGTTCGCCGGTGGGTTCGTCGGCGAGCAGNAGCGGCGGGTTGTTCGCGAGGGCAACGGCGATCGAAACGCGCTGCTGTTCGCCGCCGGANAGCTGGGGCGGGCGATGGTGGAGGCGGTGCTGCATGTGCACGGCCTCGAGCAGAGCGATCGCCCGTTCGCGGGCTTCGCGTTTGTTCACGCCCGCGAGGATCATCGGGACCTCGACGTTTTGGACGGCATCGAGGTAGGGAACGAGGTTGCGGGCGGTCTGCTGCCAGACGAACCCGACCTTCTTGCGCCGGTATTCGACCATGTCCTGGCGGGACATCGTGAGGAGGTCCTGGCCGCCGACGTAGGCGCGGCCGGCGCTGGGGACATCGAGGCCGGCGAGGATATTCAGGAGCGTGGATTTGCCCGAGCCGGAGGCGCCGACGATGGCCATGAATTCGCCGCGGCGCACCTTGAGGTCGAGGCCGCGCAGGGCGACGACCTCGAGGTCCGCGAGCTTGTGGATCTTGAACAGGTCCTCGCAGCGGACGTAGACGTCGGGTTCGTGTTCGGCTCGATCGAACGCGGTCATAGTTCGCCCATCCTGAGGGCCCGGCCGACAGCGACGCGGGAGTAGAGCGTAATCAATGCGAGGACTGTCGTGGCGATCACGATGCCGAGCAGCGTATACACCGTGAGCGCCGCCTGCCAGCTAACGCTCGAGATGAGCGGGGGCAGCGGATCTTCGCCGTGCTCGGTGAGGCCCATGTAGCTGATCATCAGGCGGCTGAGGGGAAAGCCGAGCAGCGTCCCGGCCAGGACGCCGGAGCCGACGACGAAGAGCTGTTCGAACGAAACGACGCCGAGGAGCTGGCGGCCAGAGAGGCCCATGGTCCGGAGGATGGCGAACTCGACCGATCGGGCGCGGGCGCTGATGCCGGAGTAGATGACAAAGCCAAGGCCACTGAGCAGGAGCACCGTCGCGAACGAGAGGAAGAGGATGCCCTCCCAGCTGGCGGCGATGAGCGGGTCGCTGCGCTGTTCGGCGAGGATCGCGTCGCGTTCGAAGATGGCTTCGACACGGACGCCAGCCTCGTCGAGGGATTCGCGCGTGAAACCGCCGCGCCCGGGACCAAGCCAGGCCTCGTTCGGGTAGGCGGGCGTCCCCACTGCGGGGAGGCGGGCAGCGCGGGCGCGAACCGCATTGATGTCGGCGACGAAGAGATGGTCACCCTCGTCGGGGTCGAACGTGGGGAAGAGGTCGAAACTGCCGACGATCCGGATGTCGACGTACTGGCGGTTCACGAAAAGGACGAATTCATCGCCGACATCCCTGTCGTGGGCGTCGAGAAACTGCCGGTTCGCGAGCACGGGAAGCGGGGAACTGTCCCCGGCGGCGCGGAGCCCAACGATGGGTGAGGCACCGGGGCCGCGGATGAACGAGAGGCGAATGGCGTTGGCGTCGCCCGGGCCCCCGCCCGGGACGTGGTTGAACGCGCCGGGGTTGCCTTCGAGCGTGGCGCCGCGAAGGAGCTCGTACCGGGCAGGGTCGTCTAAGGCGTCGACCAGCTGGAGGCCGGGCAGTTGGGTGACGCCGGAGGGCGGAAGCTCGGCGTTCGAGGCGACGACCGGGCCAAGCAGGGCCTCGTAACTTTCGACGATGCGTGGGCCGCCACCGCCGAGCTGGAGGTAGATGGCGTCGAGCACGGCCGGGTCGTCGTCCGATGGGACGGGATCGAGGGTCGCCGCGTACAGGGTCCAGTCGCCGTCGCTGAAGACCGGGCGCAGGCGGTATTCGCGGAAGAGACCTGACTCGGTGCGGAGGCGAACGCCCGCCTGGAGGCCCGCGCCCTGTACTTCGGGGAAGATGGCCCAGATGCCGAGCGTGCGGGAGCCCGGAGGGATGGCCGGGGGCTCGACCGGAGGCGGTCCGGGCTCATAGCGGATGGCATCGAGCAGTGACCCGAGCGGACGGGAGGCGAAGTCGCCACGCCAGAAGGTGACGTCGCGGAAGTCGTCGAGTTCGACGCCAAGGAGCTGGACATCCTCGGAGTGGAGGCGCCCTTCGCTGTAGTAGCCGGGGATGCGAACAACGGAGGCGATCTGCCGTTCGCCGGCCACGCGGGTAATTTCGGCTTCGAACGCGGCGGGGGGCAGGCCGGACGGCTGGCGGATGTCGGCGAAGCGAACGTCGGAGCCGGCGCGGTAGGCGGCGCGGTCCTCGTAGCCGTTTTCGAGCGTGGAGCGGAAGCCGGCAGCGAACATGCCGACCGCGGTCGTCAGGAGGAGCAGGAGGATGAGGCGGCTATGGTGCATGGGCGCGCGGGCCATGCGGGTGAGACCGAGCGCGAGTGTGGCGCCGCGCGTCTTTGAGACCAACCAGAGAACGGCCCGGAGGACAACTGGGAAGAGCCGCAGGAATACGAGCGCGACGGTGAGCATGAAGAGCGAGGGTGTCGCGAGCAGCAGCGGGTCGGCGGAGAGATCGCCGAAGACGCTTTCGGTGACAAAGGAGCCGCGCTGACGGAGCTGGTAGAACGCGAACGCGCCGATAGCCAGCAGCACGAGGTCGAGGTAGTAGCGCATGAAGGCGGACTGCCGGGGCGGGCGGGAGAGGAGTTGTCGCTGCCGGGCGATGCTGTGGTGGGTCGCGCGGTAGGCAGGCCAGAGGAGCGCAGCGTAGGCGAGCAGCGCGCCGAGGGCGGCCATAGCGAAGGCCCATGGGCTGAGCCCGACCTCGAGGAGTTCGCCGCCGCTGAGGTCGTGGAAGGGCGGCGTGAGGCCAAGGAGCATGATGGCGAGCGCGGCGAGCGGCGGCCCGAGGAGGGTCGCGAGGAGGGCGATGGCGGCACCTTCGAGCGCGAAGACGCCGAGCACCTGGAGGTCGCTGGCGCCACGGCTCTTCATGAGCGCCACTTCGCCCGCCTGCCGTTCAACGACGGCGGTGGAGACCATCACGAGGTAGAACAGCGCGATGGCGACGACCTGCACCATGAGCGCGAACAGCGGCAGCCGCGTGAAGAAGAGCTGCTCGCGGTAGGCCCCGAGGGTGTCGGCGAGCCCGGTCTGGAGGTAGGAGAACTGGAGCGAGGAGCGCACAGCACCATCGAGACCGCGGATACGGTCTTCGACGCTGCGGGCGTTCTCATTGTCGATGCGGCTGACGTCGACGAAGGCGTAGGTCTCGAACGAGCCGTCGAGGTCAGGGAGGTAGGTCGCGAGGCCGCCCGTGAGTGAGGGCTCGGGGACAAAGAAGGGGTAGGTCGGCCAGGACGGCGTATCGACGCGGAAGCGGTCGGTGCGGCCGAACCAGTAGGCTTCGTCCGGGTCTTTCGGGGCGATGAGGCCGACGACCGTGACGGTCACCGGGCGGTCGGGGCGCCAGTGCGGGTAAAGCGTGAAGGTGTCGCCGATGGCGATGCCGTGCTGTTCGGCCGCCGCGACACCCGCCCAGACCTCGATGAGCGGCGGCTGGTTCGGGTCGGCGGAATCGAGGGGCGCGGGCGCGCGGCCCTCGACGAGGTCGACATGGTCTTCGAGGCGGTCGGCGAACTGGAAGTGCGCGCGCGGGCGGTCCTCGGTCGTGGGCAGGGGTTCGCCTTCGGGGGCGAGGTAGAAGGTGGACGTCCGGCCGTAGCGAACGACATCGGTCACGATGTTGCCGGCGTGGGACTGGATAAGGGAGTCGGTGGTGGAGCGGCGCGTTGCGAATGCGTTCCCGGCGAAATCGGCGTTAGAGCTGGCAACCAGGAGGTCCGTTTCGTGTTCGGGACGGGATTCCAGCGCGTACTTGAGGCCGAGGTCGCGGATGGCATCGGAGTAGATGACGACGCAAGCCATGAGGCCGGCGGAGACGAGCGCGCCGGCCGCCATCGCCGCGAACAGGCGGCCATGACCGGCGCTTCGCTGCGCCACCATGCGGAGGATTGAAGCCAACAGCGGCATGCCCCTCGCCCTTTCGCCGACGCCACAGCCTACCGAACGTGGTTCGGCGGGGCAAAAGCGGGTAGGCTACCGCGCCGTGAGGGACATTGCGGGCGGGTTGCGGCTTGCCCTCTGGCGAAGCACCACGGGCTGGGGCATGTTCGCGCTCCTGGGCGCGGGGATGCTGGTCGCCGCGACGCTGCTGGCGGCTGCGCCGATTTATGCCCGTGCGATGGCGGACCTCGGGCTCACGTTCACGATCCGGGACGAGCTCGAGGGGCGGGACACGGTCCGGGTGGAGTTTCGCCAACAGCCACTGGCGACCGAGGAGGGGCGTGAATTTGCAGCCACAGTGGAGCGACGGATCGACGAACGGGTCGGCTGGTTCCGTGAAGGCGAATCGCGGTACATCCGCGTAGGGTGGTTCCCGGCGTACCTGCCGGGGGATTCCGACCGCGCGGGCGCACCGCTGGCAGAGTTGCAGTCGCTCACCGGGTTCGAAGGGCATGTACAGCTGCTCGAAGGGCGGCTGCCAGAGCCTACCGGCCCGGGCCAGCCGATGGAGGTG
>NICF_comb_assmDRAFT_10000166_pt1 | contig 51627 bp, 49 predicted proteins | sample NewIslPassag4_SG_FD_11279 | JGI IMG/M metagenome (IMG submission 11279)
ACCTCGGCCGCCAGTGCCGCCGAGGCGGAGTCGTTCACCCACAGGCGGCTGGTCGCGCCCGGCGACCAGCCGGGTGAAGCGGTGCCCGGCCGATAGGCCGGACCGCGTACGGCAAGCACCTCGTCCTGCGCGTAGGCGAGATGAAAAGCGTGGAAAAAGGTGCCCCCGCCCTTCAGCACGTCGATGCCCGGCGCCGAGGGCGCGCCGGCAATCGCCAGGGCGCGTGCCCCGCTTTCGTAATAGAGGGCCAGGCCCGCTTCGAGCGCGTAGCGTTCATCGAGCGTACGCGGCACTTCCACCAGCAGCCGGCTGCGCGGCGCACGGTTGAGAATGTAATGGCCCCAGCCGCGCGCCGGGCGCCGGTCGCGCAGGTACCAGTGGCCGTCGGCGCTCGCGAGCAGCGCGTAGTCGAGACTGCGCAACAGCCCGCGGGCGCGCTCGAGGCGACGTACATCTGCGTGCGCCTCGTATTCGCGCAAGGCGCGCAAGGCTTCGCTGAAACGTCTGATCTGTACGGCGGTGGGGAAATCGTGGCGGGGCGTTTCCAGGGCGGCGTACAGCTCTACCTTGTCGGCACGCAGCAGATCGGCGAGCGTGCCCGTCCGGACAGGCTCCCGCACGGCTTCGTCTGCGACCGGCCCCAGCGCCCAGACGAGCAGAAAGGCGCAAGCCAGACAGGCTGCGCCTGCGATCCGCCTTGTAACACGGAACGGCGTCCTCCCCGAGCCGCCGTCCGGACCATCGTACTTCGTCTGCATCCCCGCGCGTGCACGCCCCCGATACGGCGCATTGTAATTGGAACGTCGAACGGACCGCCAACGCCGGGTACGAAGGTCCGCCCGCCCGTTCGCCCTAAAGTTAACCTCGTTGTCCGAGAGCGCATGCCATCGGCGCAGAAAAAATGACAACGGCATCACATCGGCGAGCGGTTCGCCCCGCGGCGGCCGGTGTCGGAGTCGTCCGACAAAAATTTCGGTCTCCGCCGTACCGGCTGCGGCACCCCGGTTGCACGCGCTCTGCTCATCCGAGACACGAGGACTCCGCCATGCAACGGATTCTGGTAGTGGACGACGATCCGAACGAACGCGCACTGCTTGAGGCCGCCCTCTCACTTGAGGGCTATACGGTACGCACGGCCGGCGACGGCGACGAAGCGTTGTACGTCCTGGACAGCGAGAGGCCGGACGCGGTCATCACCGACCTGATCATGCCGGGCACTGACGGCCTCGGCGTCTGCAGGGCCATACGCGCCCGTCCGGAACTGGAAGACATGTCGATCGTGGCGCTCACCGGCGGCGAATACCCGCAAGAGCTGACCGGGCTGTGCGATGTCTTCCTGCGCAAGCCGGTCGACGTCGGCCGCCTGGTGGACACGCTTCAACAGCTCGCTGCGAGCAAGCTGCTCAACGCCCTCCCGCTCGTCGGACACGGCCTGCGCTGGTAAGTCCGGCGCGCGGAGTCATCACCCATCCGTTCCGGCCGGCGGCCCTTTGACGGAAATCAAGGGGCCGGAGCGTCGCGTGCGCATCATGGCGGTACGCGCTTCACCGCCATGCAACCATGCGCACCCTCAGCGCCAAGCTTGTCGCCATCGAACTGGCGTTTCTCCTGGTCGCGCTGCTGTCGATCGGCCTCACGCTCTATCTCTCCTGGACGCTCGAAGGCAGCGCCGCGGCCATCAACGACGCGGGCAGTCTGCGCATGCGCGCCTACCACGTCGCCGCACTGATGCGCGACGGCGACCGCGAAACCGCGGCATGGGAAGCCGTGCAGCTCGGCATCGTGCTGGAGCGGCTGCGCGCGGGCGATCCGGTGCGCCCGCTCGCCCTGCCCAATACCGCCGCCGTACGCGAACAGATGGCGCTGCTGGAAACCGCATGGGCCGATTTGCACCCGCGGCTCGTCAGCGAGACGGGCATCTCGCTTGCCGAAGTCGACGGCTTCGTGCTCGTGGTCGACGAACTGGTCAAACGCGTGGAGCGCGCCAACGCCACCTCGACCGAGCTGCTGCGCGCGGCGCAACTGGGCCTGCTCGCGCTGGCGATCACCGGCACGGTCGCGCTGATCTACCTCTCCTTCATGTTCGTCATCCGCCCGATCGCGCGGCTCGCCGAGGGCATCGAACGCATGCGCCGGGGCGAGCTGTCGGTTCGCCTGCCGGTGGAATCGCGCGACGAATTCGGCGCCCTCACACAGGGTTTCAACGACATGGCCGAAGCGCTGCAGGACTCCTACCAGTTGCTGGAAGACCGGGTCGCGGCCAAGACGCGCGACCTGGCGCGGCAGAACCAGCAACTGGCGATGCTCTACGAAATGACCGCGTTCCTCGGCACCGCGCTCACCGTGGACGAGCTCTGCCGCGGTTTCCTGGCGCGCATCGTGCGCACCTTCGAAGCCGCCGGCGGCGCCGTTCGCCTTCGCAATCCGCACGACGGAACCCTGCACATCATCGCCTCCGACGGGGTTTCGAAGCGTTTCGTCGAAGCCGAGCGCTGCATCGCGGACAACGCCTGCGGCTGCGGGCTGGCGATCCAGCGGACGCGGTCGGTCGTGCACGTACTGCACAACGCGAACCCGCGCTTCGAGCTGCCGCACTGCCGCATCGAACAATTCGCCGCCGTCGCGGCGGTACCGGTCGAATTCCGCCAAAACGCCATCGGCGTCTTCAACCTCTTTTTCACCAATCCGCGCGAGCTGGCACCGGAAGAACGGCATCTGCTCGAAACGCTGGGCCAGCACCTCGGCGTGGCGATCGAAAACCTGCGCCTGATCGAGAAGGAGCGCGAAGTGGCGATCTTCGAGGAACGCAACCACCTTGCGCAGCAGCTTCACGATTCCATAGCCCAGTCGCTCGCCTTCCTCAACCTGCAGACGCAGATGCTGAACGATGCGCTCGTCCAGCACGACTCGGTACGGGCCGGCAAGCATCTGGACGAGATCAAGACCGGGGTTCAGGAATGCTATGCCGACGTGCGGGAGCTCCTTACCCACTTCCGCACCCGTGTGGGCGACGAAAGCCTCGACGAGGCGCTGCGCAGTATCGTCGCGCGCTTCGAACGACAGACCGCGATCCCGGCGAAGTTCGTCAGCCGCGGCACCGCCCCTGCCCTGTCTCCCGACCGCGAGCTGCAGTTGATCCATATCGCCCAGGAAGCGCTGTCGAACATCCGCAAGCACGCGAACTGCACCGAGGTCGAAGTAACGCTGGAACGCGGGCCGGTCTACCGCTTGTGCGTACGCGACAACGGCAAGGGCTTCGATCCGCAGACGGTCTGTCAGGACGAACACATCGGCCTGCGGATCATGCAGGAACGCAGCATACGCGCCGGCGGCACGCTCCTCGTGCGCTCCGTGCCCGGCGCCGGCACGGAAATCGAGTTATGCGTGCCGCTTGCCGGACAGCAGGCGGCCTGACGCACGATACGAGGCGAAACCCATGACGAAAACGAATGACGCGGTTCCGGTCCGGGTTCTCATCATCGACGACCACACGCTGATGCGACGCGGGCTCGTCGCGCTGCTTTCGCTCGAGGCGGGATTCGAAGTCTCCGGGGACGCGGCCGATGCTCACGAAGGCATCAAGCTCGCGGAACAGTTGCAACCCGACGTGATCCTGCTCGATCTGCACATGCCCGGCATCAACGGCGTGCAGGCGTTGCCGGCGCTTCGCGAGGCCTCGCCTTCCAGCCGCATTCTGATGCTTACGGTTTCGGAGCACAGCGGCGATCTCATGAGCGCCCTGCGCGCGGGCGCGGACGGCTATCTGTTGAAGAACATCGAGAGCGAAGCCCTGGTCGGCGCGATACGCCGCGCGCTTGCCGGCGAAGCGGCCATTTCCGAACGCATGACACACAAACTCGTCCACGCCTTGCGCGGTGAGCCGCCGAACCCGGCTGCGGATTTGCGTTCCGCGCAAACGCACGCAGTGTTGTCGCCGCGCGAACAGGAGATCGTTCGCCTGATCGCGGCCGGTTCGAGCAACAAGGAGATTGCGCGAGAACTGGGCGTGGCTGAAAGCACGGTCAAGATCCACGTCCAGCACATTCTGCGCAAACTGAATCTGAGCAGCCGTGTACAGGTGGCCGTCTACGCGAGCACGCACGGCTACGCGCCGAAGCGCGCGTAGCGCGCCGCGCGCTCACTTGCCGCTCAGCACCCGCCGGGCTTCGGCCTGCAGCATACGGTAGGAACGCTCCCACTCGCCTGCGCGGGGCGTGCTCCAGGCGATACGCCGCAGTAGCGCCTCCAGCCTTTGCACCCGCGCGAGCACCTGCTCGTGCTCCGCCGCGAATACGAACTCGACTTTCTTGTCCTGGCATATACCGAGGCAGGTCTGCGGCGATTCGATGCGCCCGCAGCCGATGCATTGCCAAGCCTGCACGTACTCCGTCATTGCCGCTCCGACTTCTCGTTGCCGCCAGCATAGCGCGCACAGGACGCCACGGAAACGCACACCAACGTCATGGTCTTGCCCTCGGGCGCATGAGGGCCTGAAAACCGGACCCAGATCAAAATTCCCCGCACCCACCGGGCGGCGGTCGCCGCGGAAAAGGGCATGCGCCTTGCACGCGCTCTGCGTCTTCGTGCGGAGCGCACCATGGTGGAGACCGAGCGTCGAGAAAGCTCCGAGGCTCAGGAAGTCGGCACCCTCCTCGTCCTGCTGGCTGTCATCGCCCCTCTCCTCGCCGTAATGGTCGTCGGCGGATACGGTTTTCTCGTCTGGATGTATCAACTGGTCGCCGGCCCGCCCGGCGGATGAATTCGCCTCCCGCTTTGAAAAGGAGCCAGGCCATGGATGAGGCGCGCAGAACCTTCATCAAGCAGTCGGCGGCGACCGCGGCAGCGGCGGCAGGCGGCCTTCCGCTCCCCCTGTTCGGCCAGAACCTCGTCACCGATCCCGCGCAGACGGAATTGAAATGGTCCAAGGCACCTTGTCGCTTCTGCGGCGTCGGCTGCGGCGTCAACGTGGCGGTGAAGGACAACCGCGTCGTGGCCACGCACGGCGACATGCAGGCGGAAGTCAACCGCGGCATCAACTGCATCAAGGGCTACTTCCTCTCCAAGATCCTGTACGGCGCGGACCGTCTCACGCAGCCGCTGCTGCGCATGAAGAACGGCCGCTACGACAAGAACGGCGAGTTCCAGCCGGTGTCCTGGGACCAGGCCTTCGACGTGATGGCCGAGCAGTTCAAGCGCGTGCTGCGTGAACGCGGCCCGGCCGGAATCGGCATGTTCGGCTCTGGCCAATGGACCATCTGGGAGGGATACGCTGCGCTTAAGCTGATGAAAGGCGGCTTCCGCAGCAACAACATCGATCCCAACGCGCGCCATTGCATGGCCTCGGCGGCCTTCGCCTTCATGCGCACCTTCGGCATGGACGAGCCCATGGGTTGCTACGACGACATCGAGCATGCCGACGCCTTCGTGCTGTGGGGCTCGAACATGGCCGAGATGCATCCCATCCTGTGGACGCGCGTGACCGACCGGCGGCTGTCGGCGCCGAAGACCCAGGTCGCGGTGCTGTCGGTGTTCGAGCACCGCTCCTTCGATCTCGCCGACCTGCCGATCATCTTCCATCCGCAGACCGATCTGGCGATCCTCAACTACATCGCCAACCACATCATCAAGACCGGCCGGGTCAACAAGGATTTCGTCGACAGGCATACGACCTTCATGCGCGGCGCGACGGATATCGGCTACGGGCTGCGGCCGGAGCACAAGCTCCAGGTCTCGGCGAAGAACTATCAGAACCCGACCGACGCGCAGCCCATCAGCTTCGAGGAGTACGCCCGCTTCGTCTCAAAGTACGACGTGGATTACGTCTCGAAGCTCTCAGGGGTGCCCAGGGACCGGCTGCAGCGTCTGGCGGAGCTCTACGCCGATCCGAAGATCAAGGTGATGTCCTTCTGGACCATGGGCTTCAACCAGCACACCCGCGGCGTATGGTGCAACCACCTCGTCTATAACCTGCATCTGCTGACGGGCAAGATCGCCACACCCGGCAACAGCCCCTTCTCGCTCACCGGCCAGCCTTCGGCCTGCGGCACCACGCGCGAAGTCGGCACCTTTTCGCACCGGCTTCCCGCCGACATGGTGGTGACCAACCCCAAGCACCGCGAGATCGCGGAAAGGATCTGGAAGCTGCCGCCCGGCACCATTCCCGCCGAACCGGGCGCGCATGCGGTGCTGCAGAACCGCATGCTCAAGGACGGGCTCATCAACGCCTACTGGGTGCAGGTGAACAACAACATGCAGGCGGCGCCCAACATGATGGAAGAGACGCTGCCCGGCTACCGCAACCCGAAGAACTTCATCGTCGTGTCGGACGCCTATCCGACCGTGACCACGCTCGCGGCCGACTTGGTGCTGCCCACGGCGATGTGGGTGGAGAAGGAAGGCGCTTACGGCAACGCCGAACGGCGCACCCAGTTCTGGCACCAACTGGTCGACGCCCCCGGCGAAGCGCGCTCGGACCTGTGGCAGATCGTCGAGTTTTCCAAGCGCTTCAAGGTCGAGGAAGTCTGGCCCCAGGAGCTCATCGACCGCCAACCCGGGTACCGCGGCGGGACGCTCTACGACGTCCTGTTCCGCAACGGCCAGGTTGACCGCTTCCCGCTCTCGGACCTGGACCCGGAGTACAACAACCACGAAGCCAAGGCCTTCGGCTTCTACATCCAGAAGGGCCTGTTCGAGGAATACGCCTCCTTCGGCCGCGGCCATGGGCACGATCTCGCGCCCTTCGACACCTATCACAAGGTACGCGGCCTGCGCTGGCCCGTGGTGAACGGCCAGGAAACCAAGTGGCGCTACCGGGAAGGCAGCGACCCGTACGTGAAACCCGGTACGGGCTTCCAGTTCTACGGCCGCCCGGACGGCAGGGCGGTGATCTACGCCCTGCCCTACGAACCGGCCGCCGAGTCGCCGGACAAGGAATATCCCTTCTGGCTGTCCACCGGCCGCGTGCTGGAGCATTGGCACTCGGGTTCGATGACCCGGCGCGTGCCCGAGCTCTACCGCGCCTTTCCCAATGCGGTGGTGTACATGCATCCGGACGACGCGCAGGCGCTCGGCGTGCGGCGCGGCAGCGAAGTGCGGGTGGTTTCGCGGCGCGGCGAGATCCGCACGCGCGTGGAGACGCGCGGCCGCAACCGCGTCCCCAGAGGCCTGGTGTTCGTGCCCTGGTTCGACGCGAGCCAGCTCATCAACAAGGTGACGCTCGACGCGACCGATCCGATCTCGCTGCAGACCGATTTCAAGAAGTGCGCGGTCAAGATCGTCAAGGTTTAGGAGGACGCATGAAACCCTGGCGCAACCTCCTGCTGTTCGGCATCGCGTTCTCCGCCGCCGCGCTCGCGCAGCAGCCGCGGCTCGTCGACCCCTTGCGCGGACAGACGCCCCTCGCCGAGGAACCGCGACCGCCCGTGCTGTACAACACGGAAAACAAGGACCTGCGTCGCGAACGCGCCTACACCATGCAGCCGCCCACCATCCCGCACAAGATCGACGGCTACCAGCTCGACAAGCGCGCCAACCGCTGTCTGTTCTGCCACAACCGCGACCGCATCGGCGAGACGCAGGCCATCCCGCTGAGCATCACGCATTACATGGACCGTGACGGCAACGTGCGCGCGGCCATCTCGCCGCGGCGCTACTTCTGCACCACCTGCCACGTCGTCCAGACGGAGGCACGGCCGCTGGTGGACAACGACTTCCTCGATGTCGATACCGTGCTCAAGCGCACCGGCGGTGCCCGCACGCCGGCCGAACGCATCCCTGCACAATGAAGGATTTCCTTGCGCGCTACTGGCGGATCCTGCGCCGTCCGCCCCGCCACCTGAGCTTCGGCGTAATCATCCTCGTTTCCTTCTCGGCGGGGATCATCTTCTGGGGCGCCTTCAATACGGCGCTCGAATTCACCAATACCGAGTCGTTCTGCATCGGCTGTCACGAAATGCGCGACAACGTATACGCGGAACTGCGCGACACCATCCACTTCACCAATCGCAGCGGTGTGCGCGCAAAATGCTCGGACTGCCACGTGCCGCACGACTGGACGCACAAGATCGCGCGCAAGATGCAGGCCTCCAAGGAAGTGTGGGGCAAGATCTTCGGCACCATCGACACGCCGGAAAAATTCCAGAACAAGCGCCTGGAACTGGCGATGCGTGAATGGACGCGGATGAAAGCAAACAACTCGCTCGAATGCCGCAACTGCCACGGCTACGAGTACATGGACTTCACCCGGCAGAGCCCGCGCGCGCAGCGGGCCCATTCGACCTTCCTGGAAACCCGCACCTACACCTGCATCGACTGCCACAAAGGCATCGCCCACCGTCTGCCCGACATGTCGCAGGTGCCGTTGTGGAATCCCAGCATCCCGCCCGAGGTAAGGCCCGGCGCGTCGCGCCCGGAAGCGCCGGAAAAAGAACCGTTGTAGGACGCCTTCCCGCGAACGCTGTACGCCCGGACGGTCCGGGGAAACCCTCCCTTCGCCTGCCAATCCGAATTTGACCGATATCAACAGCGCGCGGGCCATCCCCGGTACATTGCGTCGAAGAGGCCGAAGAGAGGAATCGCCATGGCACTCAGCAACACCGAACGCAAGGCGCTGCTCGCGCGCATCGACGAGGAAATCGCCCGGCTTCGCGAGGAAGTACGGCAAGGCGTGGAAACGAGCCGGAAGACGACCTATGCCCTGGTGGCGGGCGAAGTGCACGATGACGCGGACGACGCCGTGGCCGATCTGCTGACGGACGTCGAAATCGCCGAGGTCAAACGCGACCTGAATGCCATCGAGCAACTGGAAGCGGCACGCCATCGCCTGATGGGCAGTAAAGCCGGCGAATGCATCGACTGCGGCGTCACTATCGACCTGGCACGGCTGCAAGCCAATCCCGCCGCGTTGCGCTGCCGCGAGTGCCAGGACCAGTACGAGCACACCTACGCCCAAAGCGCCGCCGCGCAGCGCTGAACGCCCGGCACCGGGCACGGCTCAGGCGGTGCAGCGTTCCGCCTTGAGCCGCTTCTCCACGATCGCGATGAGCCGCTTGCGCTCCTCCGCGACGGCGGCGAACAACTCCTGATAGGGACAAGGACCGGGGCAGCTGTTCAGGCGCCGGCACTGTTCCACGGACTGGTCGAGCGCCACCCAGATGTTGCAGGACCGGCAATAATGGAGGGGAGACTGATACATGGGAACCTCCAGCGTCGCATATTCAGTCTAGCCCTTCCGCGCTTTCGGCCTTTGCGACAGGTCAAGTTCGCATCAGGTCGTACCGGGCGAAGAAGCACGTTGTGAAGCGTGATTTCACAACGGTAAAAATCGGTACTCCTACACGGCCGCCGCGTTTGACTACCGCCCAGCCGTTTCCCTCTGAAACGCGGCGCCTCAGCACGAGCGACAGCGTTGACACCAGCGGCCTGCTTGCCCTCATCGACATCGTGCGCAAGGCGGCCGGGCTCCCACCCGCGAATTGAGCGTGCGTTCATAACGTACCCGATCGCACATCCCCGGTGAAAGCCGGTCGCGTCGGCTCGAAGACGCACCCCGTTCCCCTGAGGCGCCGACCGCAGTTTTCCGCGTCTTCCTGACCGCTTTCCGCGTTCTCCATAGCCTGAAACCGCGTCGCCCCCACAGCGACGCGGCAGGCGTTGCCGCCCGCCCGATCGAATAAACGCCCCATAGTTCTTTCGACGGAGCCCCATCCGTCGCCCGGTCAAAACGCCCTCCTCCTTCCGCTTCGATCGCAATCGCCTACCGGTGAATGTTGCGAATCACTGCCCGAGACCATCATCGCAGCGTGGATTCAGAAGGCGCGAAGGAGGCTCGAGTGGCAACCACGCAGTCCGGCAAGGCGATGGCCGTGCTGATCTCCAGCACGCTGGCTTTCACGGTGTGCTTCGCGGTGTGGATGATGTTCGGCGTCATCGGCATCCCGATCAAGGAAGAGCTGGGTCTCAACGCCACGCAATTCGGCATCCTCACCGCGACACCGGTGCTTACCGGCTCGCTGGTGCGGGTGCCGCTCGGCATGTGGACCGACAAGTACGGCGGCCGCATCGTCTTCTTCCTGCTGATGGTGGTCTGCGTGCCGGCGATCTGGCTTATCCAGTACGCGACCGAGTTCTGGCATTACCTCGTCCTCGGTTTGTTCGTGGGGCTCGCCGACGGCTCCTTCTCGGTCGGCACCCCCTATGTCGCGCGCTGGTTTCCGCGCCACAGGCAGGGTTTCGCGATGGGCGTGTACGGCGCGGGCAACTCCGGCGCGGCGGTGAACAAATTCGTCGCGCCCGCACTCGTCGTCGCCTTCGGCTGGACGATGGTGCCGCAGGTCTACGCCGTCGCCCTGCTCGCCACGGCGGTGGTGTTCTGGTTCTTCTCCTACAGCGACCCGTCGCACCTGGTCGATTCCAGGATCACCTGGCGCGACCAGATCCGGGCATTGAAGAACCCGCGCGTCTGGAAGTACTGCCAGTACTACTCCATCGTCTTCGGCGGCTACGTGGCGCTGTCGCTGTGGATGGTGCAGTACTACGTCGGCGAATACGGGTTCGACATCCGCGTCGCCGCGCTGCTCGCCGCCTGCTTCTCCCTGCCCGGCGGCGTGCTCCGCGCCATCGGCGGCTGGCTGTCCGACAAGTACGGCGCGCACGCCGTGACGTGGTGGGTGTTGTGGGTGAGCTGGATCTGCCTCTTCCTGCTCTCCTACCCGCAGACGCAATTCACCATTCTCACCATCGACGGTCCCAAGACCTTCGACATCGGCCTCAACCCGTGGGTGTTCACGGTGCTGATGTTCGTCATCGGCGTCGCCTGGGCCTTCGGCAAGGCCTCCGTCTTCAAATACATCTCCGACGAGTTCCCGGACAACATCGGCGTGGTCTCCGGAATCGTCGGCCTGGCCGGCGGGCTGGGCGGTTTCCTGCTGCCTGTGCTGTTCGGCGCCCTGCAGGATCTCACCGGCATCCGTTCCAGCGCCTTCATGCTGATGTACGGCGTGGTGTGGGTGTCCCTCATCTGGATGTACTTCACCGAAGTCCGGCGCACCGACGTGATCGGTCCGCGCACTGCGACGCACTGACCGGAGCGCACGCATGAATACCGAAACCCTTCTCGGACGACGCACGCAGGGCCGCGTGCTCAAGGTCTGGACGCCGGAGGACAAGGAGTTCTGGAAGCGCGAAGGCGAGGCCATCGCGCGCACCAACCTCTGGATCTCCGTGCCGTGCCTGATGCTTGCCTTCATCGTCTGGCAGCTGTGGAGCGTCGTCGCGGTCAACCTGCCTTCCCTTGGCTTCCAGTTCAGCACCAACCAGCTGTTCTGGCTCGCCGCGGCGCCCGCGCTCTCGGGCGCGACGCTGCGGATTTTTTATTCCTTCATGGTCCCCGTGTTCGGGGGCCGTCGCTGGACGGCGATCTCGACCGCCTCGCTGCTGATTCCCACCATCGGCATCGGCATCGCGATCCAGGACACCTCGACCAGCTATCCGACCATGCTGTGCCTCGCGCTGCTGTGCGGGTTCGGCGGCGGCAACTTCTCCTCGTCGATGGCCAACATCAGCTTCTTCTTCCCGAAGGAGCGCAAGGGCTCGGCGCTGGGCCTGAACGCGGGCCTCGGCAACCTCGGCGTCTCGGTCGTGCAGTTCGTGTCGCCGACGATCATCGCTTTCTCCGTGTTCGGGGGCGAACCGCAGACCATCGTCGAGCCGACGGGAAGCATCCGCACCATCTGGGCGCAGAACGCCGCCTTCATCTGGGTGCCGTTCATCGCCCTGTGCTCGGCCGTCGCCTGGTTCAAGATGAACGACATCGCCGACGCCAAGGCCTCGTTCGCCGAACAGTCGGTGATCTTCAGGCGCAAGCACAACTGGCTGATGTGCTGGCTCTACCTCGGCACCTTCGGGTCCTTCATCGGTTATGCGGCGGGTTTTCCGCTCCTCATCCGCAGCCAGTTCCCCGAAGTGCAGGCGCTGCAGTACGCCTGGCTGGGCCCGCTGGTCGGCGCGATCTCCCGCCCCTTCGGCGGCTGGCTGTCCGACAAGCTGGGCGGCGCGCGCGTGACGCTGTGGACCTTCGTGGCGATGGTGCTCGCCGTCGTGGGCGTCCTCTACTTCCTGCCGGATGCCGATACCGGCTACGCGGGCAACTTCGGAGGCTTCCTGACGATGTTCATGGCGTTGTTCGTGCTGACCGGCATCGGCAACGGTTCCACCTTCCGCATGATTCCGGTGATCTTCCTCACCGAGCGCCAGCGCGCGGCACGCGGCAAGGGCCAGGCTGCAATGGAGCAGGCGGTCAAGGACGGCAACAAGGAGGCCGCGGCGGTGCTGGGCTTCTCCGGCGCCATCGGCGCCTACGGCGGCTTCTTCATCCCCAAGAGCTACGGCACCTCGCTCGCGATGACGGGCAGCCCCGACGCGGCGCTGTACGGATTCGTCGTCTTCTACGCGACCTGCATCGCCATCACGTGGTGGTACTACGCGCGCCGCAACGCGCCCATGCCGTGCTGAGCCGCAGAACACTCTGACTGGAGAAACACATGAGCCACTTTCTCGACCGTCTCACCTACTTCAGCCGACCGCGCGAGCCTTTCGCCGACGGACACGGCGTGGTGGTACAGGAAGACCGCCGTTGGGAGGACGGCTATCGCAAACGCTGGCAGCACGACAAGATCGTGCGCTCGACCCACGGCACCAACTGCACCGGCTCCTGCTCGTGGAAGGTGTACGTGAAAGGCGGCATCGTCACCTGGGAGACGCAGCAGACGGACTACCCGCGCACCCGCCCCGACCTGCCCAATCACGAACCGCGCGGCTGTCAGCGCGGCGCCTCCTATTCCTGGTACCTCTACAGCGCCAACCGCGTGAAGTATCCGATGGTGCGCGCACGGCTCCTGCGCCTATGGCGCGAAGCGCGCCGCAGCATGGGGCCGGTGGAAGCCTGGCGCTCCATCGTCACCGATCCGGTCAAGGCGAAGGCCTACAAGTCCGTGCGCGGCATGGGCGGCTTCGTGCGTTCCTCCTGGGAGGAAGTGAACGAGATCATCGCCGCCGCGAACGTCTACACCATCAAGGAATACGGGCCCGACCGCATCATCGGCTTCTCGCCCATCCCGGCGATGTCGATGGTTTCCTACGCCGCCGGCTCGCGTTATCTCTCGCTCATCGGCGGCGTCTGCATGAGCTTCTACGACTGGTACTGCGATCTGCCGCCGTCCAGCCCGCAGGTCTGGGGCGAGCAGACCGACGTGCCGGAATCGGCCGACTGGTACAACTCGACCTTCATCATGGCGTGGGGTTCGAACGTGCCGCAGACCCGCACGCCCGACGCGCACTTCTTCACCGAGGTGCGCTACAAGGGCGCGAAGGTGGTCGCCGTGACGCCGGACTATGCCGAGGTGGCCAAGCTCGCCGACCTGTGGCTGCATCCCAAGCAGGGCACCGACGCGGCGATGGCGATGGCGATGGGCCACGTGATCCTGCGCGAGTTCCACGTCGACCGGCAGGTGCCCTACTTCCAGGACTACTGCCGTCGCTACACCGACATGCCGCTGCTGGTGCGGCTGGTGAAGCGCGGCGACGGTTTCGTCGCGGACCGCTTTCTGCGCGCTTCCGATTTCGCAGACAAGCTGGGCGAGTCCAACAACCCGGAATGGAAAACAGTCGGTATCGACGAGCTGAGCAAGCGTCCCGTCGTGCCGCAGGGCTCGATCGGCTACCGCTGGGGCGAGCAGGGCAAGTGGAACCTGGAGGAGAAGGAAGGCACCGGCGGCCGCGAGGTGCGCCTGAAACTGAGCCTCATCGACGGCGGCGAGGTGGTCGTCGTCGCTTTCCCCTACTTCGGCGGCACGCCTCATCAGCACTTCAAGGCCAACGACCAGGGCGGCAACGTGCTGTATCGCAACGTCCCGGCGACGAAGCTCGATCTGGGCGGTGAAGAGGTCTACGTCGCCACCGTGTTCGATCTCCTGTGCGCGAACTACGGCATCGACCGCGGCCTGGGCGGCGGCAACGTCGCGCGCTCCTACGACGAGAACGTGCCCTACACGCCCAAGTGGCAGGAAGCCATCACCGGCGTGAAGGCCGAGGACGTCATCGCCGTCGCGCGCCAGTTCGCCGACAACGCCGCCAAGACCGAGGGCAAGTCGATGGTCATCATCGGCGCGGCGATGAACCACTGGTACCACTGCGACATGAACTATCGCGCCATCATCAACATGCTGATGATGTGCGGCTGCATCGGCCAGTCGGGCGGCGGCTGGGCGCATTACGTGGGCCAGGAGAAACTGCGGCCGCAGACGGGCTGGACGGCGCTCGCCTTCGCGCTCGACTGGCACCGTCCGCCGCGGCAGATGAACTCCACATCCTTCTTCTACGCCCATACCGACCAGTACCGCTACGAAAAGCTGAGGGTCGGCGAGATCCTCTCCCCCACCGCCGATGCGAAGGAATTCACCGGCAGCCTGATCGACTACAACGTCCGCGCCGAACGCATGGGCTGGCTGCCTTCCGCGCCGCAGCTCGAGACCAACCCGCTCGAAGTATGCAGGCAGGCGGTGGCGGCAGGCATGGACCCGAAGGATTACGCCGTGCGCGCGCTGATGAGCGGCACGCTGAAGCTGTCCTGCGAGGATCCGGACAATCCGCGCAACTTCCCGCGCAACATGTTCGTGTGGCGTTCGAACATCCTCGGCTCCTCCGGCAAGGGACACGAGTACTTCCTCAAGCACCTGCTCGGCACCCAGCACGGCGTGCAGGGCAAGGACCTCGGCCGCGAGGACGAGCGGCCGCAGGAAATCATCTGGCGCGAGCCCGCTCCGGAAGGCAAGCTCGATCTGCTGGTGACGCTGGACTTCCGCATGTCCACCACCTGTCTCTACTCGGACATCGTGCTGCCGACCGCCACGTGGTACGAGAAGAACGACCTCAACACCTCGGACATGCATCCCTTCATCCATCCGCTCTCGCAGGCGGTGGACCCGGCCTGGGAGGCGCGCAGCGACTGGGAGATTTACAAAGGCATCGCCAGGCGCTTCTCCGAAGTGGCGGTCGGCCATCTCGGCAAGGAAAAGGACCTGGTGCTGACGCCGCTTCTCCACGACACGCCGGCCGAGCTTGCGCAGGCGCTCGACGTGCGCGACTGGAAGCGCGGCGAATGCGAGCTCGTCCCCGGCAAGACCGCGCCGCAGATGACGGTGGTCGAACGCGACTACCCCAACACCTACAAGAAATTCACCGCGCTCGGCCCGCTGATGAGCACGCTCGGCAACGGCGGCAAGGGCATCAGCTGGAACACCGAGCGGGAGGTGAAGCACCTGCTCGCCCTCAACCGCCCGGTGAGCGAGGAAGGCATCACCAAAGGCCTGCCGCGCATCGAAACCGACATCGACGCCGCGGAAGTGGTGCTGATGCTCGCGCCCGAAACCAACGGCGAAGTGGCGGTCAAGGCCTGGGAGTCGCTGTCGAAAATCACCGGCCGCGACCATACCCACCTCGCCAAGCCCAAGGAGGAAGAGAAGATCCGCTTCCGCGATCTGCAGGCCCAGCCGCGCAAGATCATCAGCTCGCCGATCTGGTCCGGCCTGGAGTCCGAGCACGTCTGCTACAACGCCGGCTACATCAACGTCCACGAGCTCATTCCCTGGCGCACGCTCACCGGGCGACAGCAGTTCTACCAGGACCACAAGTGGATGCTCGGCTTCGGCGAAGGCCTGTGCCTGTACCGGCCGCCGGTGGACACCAAATCGGTGACGCCGCTGCTCGGCAAGCGCTCCAACGGCAACAAGGAAGTGGTGCTGAACTTCATCACCCCGCACCAGAAGTGGGGCATCCACTCCACCTACAGCGACAACCTGCTGATGCTGACGCTCTCGCGCGGCGGCCCGATCGTCTGGCTGTCGGAAGCGGACGCCAAGGCCGCGGGTATCGTGGACAACGACTGGATCGAGCTCTTCAACCTGAACGGCGCGATCACGGCGCGCGCGGTGGTGAGCCAGCGCGTCAATCCAGGCATGTGCCTCATGTACCACGCCCAGGAAAAGATCGTGAACGTGCCCGGTTCCGAAATCACCCACGCGCGCGGCGGCATCCACAACTCGGTGACGCGCGTGGTGGTAAAACCCACGCACATGATCGGCGGCTACGCCCAGCAGAGCTACGGCTTCAANTACTACGGCACGATCGGCACCAACCGCGACGAGTTCGTGATCGTGCGCAAGATGAACAAGGTCGACTGGCTGGACGAGCCGGCCGCCACGCAGGCCGAGGTGTAACGGAGAGCGTCATGAAGATCAGAGCCCAAATCGCCATGGTCCTGAACCTGGACAAGTGCATCGGCTGCCACACCTGTTCGGTGACCTGCAAAAACGTCTGGACCTCGCGCGAAGGCATGGAATACGCGTGGTTCAACAACGTCGAGACCAAGCCCGGCATCGGCTATCCCAAGGAATGGGAGAACCAGGAGAAGTGGAACGGCGGCTGGGTGCGAAAGCCCAACGGCCGCATCGAGCCCAGGCAGGGCAGCAAGTGGGGCATCCTCGCGCGCATCTTCGCCAACCCCAACCTGCCGGAGATCGACGACTACTACGAGCCCTTCACCTTCGATTACCAGCACCTGCACAACGCGCCGGAGATGAAGGCGGCGCCGGTGGCGCGGCCGCGCTCGCTCATCACCGGGCAGCGCATGGAGAAGATCGAATGGGGGCCGAACTGGGAGGAAATCCTGGGCGGCGAGTTCGCCAAGCGCAGCAAGGACGTGAACTTCGAGAACGTGCAGAAGGAGGTTTACGGCAAGTTCGAGAATACCTTCATGATGTACCTGCCGCGCCTGTGCGAGCACTGCCTCAACCCGGCCTGCGTCGCCTCCTGCCCCTCCGGCTCGATCTACAAGCGCGAGGAGGACGGCATCGTGCTCATCGACCAGGACAAGTGCCGCGGCTGGCGCATGTGCGTCTCGGGCTGCCCGTACAAGAAGATCTATTACAACTGGGCCACGGGCAAGGCCGAGAAGTGCATCTTCTGCTACCCGCGCATCGAATCCGGGCAGCCGACCGTCTGCTCCGAGACCTGCGTCGGCCGCATCCGCTATCTGGGCGTGCTGCTCTACGACGCCGACCGCATCGAAGAGGCGGCCAGCGTGCAGGACCCGAGAGAGCTCTATCGCGCGCAGCTCTCGATCTTTCTCGACCCCCATTCCAGGGCGATCCAGGAACGCGCCCGCCAAGACGGCGTGCCGGACGCGTGGATCGCCGCCGCGCAGGCCTCACCCGTCTACAAGATGGCGATGGAGTGGAAGGTCGCGCTGCCCCTACATCCGGAATACCGCACTTTGCCGATGGTGTGGTACGTGCCGCCGCTCTCCCCCATCACCGCTGCAGCGAACGCGGGCGAGATCGGCATGTTCGGCCAGCTTCCCGACGTGCGCTCCTTGCGCATTCCCCTCAAGTACCTCGCCAACCTGCTCACCGCGGGCGACGAGAAGCCGGTGGTCGACGCGCTCGAACGCATGCTCGCCATGCGTGCCTTCATGCGCGAGCGCCACGTCGAAAAACGCGAGAACACCGAAGTGCTGAAACAGGTGGGCTTCACCGTGCAACAGGTCGAGGAGATGTACCGTTACATGGCGATCGCCAACTACGAGGACCGCTTCGTGGTGCCCTCCACGCACCGCGAGTACGCGGAAGACGCCTTCGACCTGCGCGGCGCCTGCGGCTTCTCCTTCGGCAACGGCTGCTCGGACGGAGTCAGCGAACCGGGCCTGTTCGGCGGCAGGAAGCGCAAGACCATTCCCATCAAACAAGCGGTCTAGGAGGCGAGCATGCGCATCCTCAAAGCCCTCTCCGCCGTACTCTCCTATCCCACCGAGGAACTGGTGGCGGCTCTGCCGGAGATCAACGAGGTGCTGGCACGCGAAGCGCGCCTTCCCGAGCTCGTGCGCGTGCGGCTGATCGCGTTGACGGGCGAGTTGCTTACCAGCGATCTACTCGACATCCAGGAGCGCTACGTCGGTCTGTTCGACCGCGGCCGCGCCACCGCCCTGCATCTGTTCGAACACGTACACGGCGAGTCGCGCGATCGCGGCCAGGCGATGGTCGATCTCAAGGAGCTCTACGCCCGCGCGGGCTTCGAGCTTACGGCGCGCGAGCTGCCCGACTACCTGCCGGCGATGCTGGAATTCCTCAGCCATCGTCCCTACGAGGAAGCGCAGGAGCTGCTCGGCGATTGCGCGCACATCCTGCGCGCAATCGGCGAACGCCTGCAGGCGAGCGGCAGCCGCTACGCCGCGGTGTTCGCCGCGCTGCTCGCATTCATCGGCGCGGAAGGCCTGAACCCCGACGCGCGCCCGCAACCGCAACCCGAACAATCGCTCGACGAGGAATGGGCCGAAGCGCCCGCTTTCGCCGGTGCGGCCTGCACCGCCGGCCGGACACCCGCGCAGTCGGTGATCCGTCTCGTCAAGCGCACCGCATGAGGAAAAGAGACCATGACTTACCTCGACCAATTCCTGTTCGGCTACTACCCCTACATCTGCCTGGCGGTGTTCCTCGTCGGCAGTCTGCTGCGCTTCGACCGCGAGCAGTACACCTGGAAGAGCGATTCCTCGCAACTGCTGCGCCGCGGTCAGTTGCGGCTCGGTTCGAACCTGTTCCACATCGGCGTGCTGTTCCTGTTCTTCGGTCATTTCTTCGGCATGCTCACGCCGCACTTCCTCTACGAGCATTTCATCAGCGCCGGTACCAAGCAGCTGGTGGCGATGGTTTCCGGCGGCATCGCCGGCGCGCTCGCTTTCGTCGGGCTCACGCTGCTCCTGCACCGGCGCCTCAGCGATCCGCGCATCCGCGCGACCAGCAAGCCGAGCGACATCCTGATCGCCGTGCTGCTGTGGCTGCAGCTCGCGCTCGGTCTGGCGACGCTGCCCCTGTCCGCGCTGCATCTGGACGGCAGCGTGATGATGCAGCTCGCCGAATGGGTGCAGCGCATCGTGACCTTCCGCGCCGGCGCGGCGGAACTGGTGGCCGACACCTCCTGGGTGTTCAAGGCGCACATGTTCCTCGGCATGACGATCTTCCTCGTCTTCCCCTTCACGCGCCTTGTACACGTGTGGAGCGGCTTCGCGGCGGTCACCTACGCCTTCCGCGCGCCGCAGCTCGTGCGCACCAAACGGCGCGTCGGCCCCATGCGGCCCCACCCTGCCGCCCCGGCCACGGCACCCGTGACCGCTCCCGCGCAGGCCGTGCAGCCGGCGATAGCGAAACTGGAAGAGGCGAAGGTCCGGTCATGAAGGGGAACGTATCCCGAGCGGCCTCCGCCGGAAGGAACCGGCACATGGCTTCCGTCAACGGCGTTCCGGTCCACGGCGACAGCCCGGCCGAGCTGCGTCTTGCAGCGGTACGCGAGCTTCTGCTCCAGCGTGCGGCGCAGATGCAGCTCCTGAAGGACGACACCGATATCGACGAGGCGATCGAACGCCTGCTCGATCTGGAGGCGCGCACGCCCGAGCCCACCGAGGCGGAATGCCGGCGCTACTACGACACGCACCGCGACGACTTTCGCAGCGGCGATCTGGTCGCGGCGCGGCACATCCTGTTCGCCCTCACGCCCGGCACGCCGGTCGAGGCGTTGCGCCGCAAGGCAGAGGAGACGCTGGCGGAAGTGCGCGCGAATCCTGAACGCTTCGAGGTCCTCGCCCAGCAGCTCTCCAACTGCCCCTCCGGACAGCAGGGCGGCAACCTCGGCCAGGTGACGCGCGGCGAATGCGTACCGGAGTTCGATCACGCGCTGTTCGAGAGCAATTACACCGGCCTGCTGCCGCGCCTGGTCAACACGCGCTACGGCTTCCACATCGTCGCCGTCGACCGACGCATCGCCGGACGGCAACTGCCCTTCCCGGCGGTGAAAGCACGGATCGCGGAGCGGCTCGCCCTGCAGGTGCGCGCAAAGGCGCTGGCGCAGTACGTGCGCATCCTCGCCGGGCAGGCGCAGATCGAAGGGGTCGATCTCGAAGGCGCGGAAACGCCGCTGGTGCAATGAGCGCGGCCGACGCACGGCTCTCCGCTCCCGGCTGACCCATGCCCGACGATCTGCTGAAACGCCTGCGCCGCTTCGAGAAGCGTTACTTTCCCCAGTTCAGGCGCGAGTTCCGCGCCCTGGTCGATCGGGGCCAGCGCCCGACCACGCTGTTCATCGGCTGTTCCGATTCGCGGCTCGTGCCGCATCTGCTCACCGCGAGCGGACCGGGCGAGCTGTTCGTGGTGCGCAACGTCGGCAGTTTCGTGCCGCCTTTCGACGCCTCGCACGGCTATCACGGCACCTGCGCCGCGATCGAGTTCGCGGTGCTGCACCTCGACGTGCGCGACATCGTGGTGTGCGGCCACAGCCATTGCGGCGCGATCCGCGCCCTGTACGCCGATCCGCATCCGGAGGCGGTGCACATGCGCGAATGGCTGGAACTGGGCCGGGACGCCGTCATGCCCGTCCAGGCGACGGAAGAAGCGCTGCGCCGCACCGAACAGCGCTCCATCGTGCTGCAGTTGGAACGGTTGATGGGCTATCCGATGGTGGCCTCGCGCGTGCGCAAGGGGCAGATCTATCTGCACGGTTGGCACTACCTCATCGAAGAAGGCCGCGTCGATGTGCTGGATGTGGAAAGCGGCCGCTTCATGCCTGCCGGCGCGGCGCGCGGCGAAGTCGCGCGCGACGTCATCGATCTGCTGCAGTGACCTCAGCTCATGGGATTGGGCGCCGCGGCAGGCTCGCCGGGCAGCGGCACGAATTCGTCGCGATCGAGATCGGGCAGCTTCATGCGGCCGGTCCGCCAATCGGCCTTCGCCTGCTCGATGCGCTCCTTGGAAGAGGAAACGAAGTTCCACTCGATGTGACGCGGACCGACCGGCTCGCCGCCCAGCAGCATGAGATGCGACGGCAGCAGCGCGACCATGCGCACCGCCGCCTTGGGCCGGAACACGGCCATCTGGCCTGAAGCCAAACGATCAGCGCCGATTTCGACGGTGCACGCCGACGCATGCGGTTGCAGGATATGTGCCTTGGCATCGCGGCGATCGCCGCGTCACGCCCGATCAGAACCGCCAGCGCAGATTCACACTCGCCGTGTGCTCCTTGTTCCCTTCGCCGTATTGGCCGGTGTAGGAAAGGCTCGCGGTGGCATTGCGCGACAGCGCGACATCGCCGCGCAGTTCCACCAGCGCGGCATTGCGCGCGATGGACGTCCCCGCAACCGTGAACGACTGACCACCGTCGAAGGCGAACGTCGTCCGCGGCGCGACATCGCCTTCCGCATGACGCCACCCCAGGGTGCCGTGCAGCCGCGCTTTGCGCGCGCCCCATCGTGCTTCGACGCTTGCACGCAAGCCCAACGTGCTCGTCACCGTGTCGTTGCGCGCACGTTTTGCGCTAAGCGCCGCCGAACCGCCCGATTCGCTGAAGCTGTCCGTGCGCAGTTCGGACCACGCCAGACCGACGAACGGCTCGATAGTGTACCCATTGCCGACCGGCAAGGCATAACCGATTTCGGTGAAGAACTGCAGCGTCTTCGCGTCGTAGTCGGCTTTGAGATGCTGGTTCAAACCGCCGACCGACACGTCGCGCTCGCTGTCGATGCCGTGCCAGGTGTGCGTCGCACCCAGCAGCACGTTGAGTTTGCCCTGCCCCTGCTCGAAACCTTTGCCCGCGTACGCCGCCAGACTGTAGCTGTCCACATCCGCTTTGGAACGGCGCGCATCGACCTTGATGCGGCTGTCCGCGTAACCGAAGGCGCCGCCGATGCGCCAGCCGTTGCCGATCGCATGATCGCCGCCGAGGAAGATGCCGCCGGTATTGTGTTCGACGCTCGCGGCGTTGCCGTCGTCGTCCAGTCGTTGCCAGTTGCCCAGCACTTCGACCCACATCGGTTGCGCCGCCGATTGCGGCAATGCCGAAGGGGGAACCGATGCACCGCTATCGGCCTGTGCGATCGGCGCGCCGGGCAGCATGCCCGCGCTGAGATTGGCGCGCAGATGACGCAGCGGCAACGTTCGCGCAGCACTCCCGACGCCGAACAACGCGGACGTGGTGCTTCCGTGCACTTCACCGGACAAGGCATTGAAAGCTTGTGCTGCCTCCTCGGCCGTAAGTCCTGCCACCGCCATATAGAGCGGATTGGTCAGCGGAAGACTTTCCAAACCGCCTGCCACTGCCCGCTGGTTTCTGCTCTGCGCGACGCTGGCGAAAGCGATGTCGTTGCGCGTGAGCGTCAGACGTACATCGTTGAGGCCGTATTCGAGTGCCGGATCGAGGAAGGCGTAATTCGATGTCACCGGACCGAAGGTGCCGCTCAAACCGCCGTCGGCCGTGAGGATGGTGTACGAGCTGAACGGCTTGTACGTGCCGTTCTCGCCGATGTGCACCACCGAACCGGCCAGATACGCGGTGCCTGTGACATGCACGAGATCGCTGGTCGTGCCGGTCGGGTCGACTTCCACTTCGTAGACCGAGTTCGCGTCGAGCGTGAGATTGCCGGTCACGGTCAGCGCATCGATGCGGTTGCCCGCGCCAAGTGTGCCGCCCGCGGCCACGGTTGTCGCGCCGACGGTGCCCGTACCGCCCAGCGCGCCGCCGTTGTTGACGTACACCGCGCCGCTCACACTGCCGTCCACCGCGAGGACGCCGGCATTGACGTTCGTCGCGCCGCTATACGTATTGTTGCCCGTGAACGTCAGCGTGCCTGCGCCTTCTTTGATGACCGACCCGGCGCTGGCGATCACGCCGCCGTACGTGAGATCGTCCGAACGATCGAAGATCAGCGTACCGTTGTTCGCAACGTTGTTGGAAATCGACCCGGTCGTGCCGCCGTTGCCCACACGCAGCGTACCGCTCAGGTTGATGAGGTTCGCGACATGACCCGTCAACGTCAACGTGTTGGCTCCGGCCTTCCAGAAGATGCCGGAACCTGAAACATTGCCCGTGAGCGTGTAGGCATCGGAACGGTTGATCTGCAGATAACCGTTGTTGACGATGTCGCCGCTGATGGAACCGGCGGTGCCGCCATTGCCGATATTCACGAGCCCGTTCTGGATCGTCGTGCCACCGGTATGCGTGAGATTGCCCGTCACAGTCAGCGTACCGCCTCCGCTTTGCGTCAGCGTACCGCTGCCGGACATGTCACCGCCATAGGTGTACACGTTGGAACGATTGAATACGAGCGCACCGTTGTTGACGATGTCGCCCGTGATCGATCCGGTCGAACCCCCGTTGCCGATCTGCAGCGTGCCGTCCTCGATCGTCGTGCCGCCGGCGTGCGTGAGATTGCCCGTTATGGTGAGCGTGCCCGCGCCTTCTTTCGTTAACGTACCGCTGCCTGAGAGATTGCCTCCGTAGGCCACAGCGTTCGAGCGATTGAAGATCAATGCGCCGTTGTTGACGATGTCGCCGGAGATCGAACCCGTCGTGCCGCCGTTACCGATCTGCAGCGCGCCGGTATTGATGGCGGTGCCGCCGCTGTGCGTAAGGTCGTTCGTGATCGTCAGCGTTCCTGCACCATCCTTCGCCAGCGTGCCGGTACCCGAGACCGCGCCCGTGTGCGTAAGGTCGTCGGAACGGTCGAACACGAGCGCGCCGTCGTTGACAATCGTGCCGCCGAGCGCGCCGGTCGTCCCGCCGTCGCCGATGCGCAGCGTACCCTCCACAGTGGTGGTGCCCGCGAATGCGCTGCTGTCCCCGGTCAACGTCAATGTGTCCGGCCCGATCTGCGCGAACGTGCCGGATCCTGAGATCACACCGCCATACGTGCTGTCCGGCAGCGAGGAATCGTATTCGACGCTCGCGCCCGCGGAGATGGCGACATCGCCTTGCAAGCTGTCCGCGTCGGCTTTCAGCGTGCCGGTCTCCACCTGCCAGTCTTGCGAGCCGCTGCCGGTCAGCGTCCAGGTCCCGCTTTCGATTTTGCGGAAGATGTCGAAGCCGCGATATTGAGCAGCCGCTCCGATGTTCGACACATCGAAAGTGCCGTCGGAGGTACCGCCCAGAACCAGCTGGTTGGAGCCGCCGTGCGCGACGACATTACCGGTGAATGAGTAGCCGTTTTCCAGAATGAGCGTGGCATTGCCGTTCGCGAAGGTGACGGCATTTGCGCGCGTCAAACCGTCTGCGCTGAGGCCGCCGCTGATCGAACCGGCGTTGCGAAGGCTGCCGCTCGTCACATAAACGCCTTCACCGCCGTTGCCTTGCTGGGCAAAGGTCTGGGCGATCGGCGGCGCCGACGCGGCGTCGTTGCCGCCGAAGCCGCCATTGCCGCCTGTGATGGTTCCGGTGTTGTACATCGACCCGTTCAGCAGCACGCCGTAACCGCCGCTGCCGCCATGCCCGCCCGCGCCGAACACCAGCGAATCGCCGCCATCGCCGCCGTCGCCGCCGGTGAGGGTGCCGCCGTTGGTCAACGACCCGTTCGCAATCATTACCGCGTGGCCGCCGCCGCCACCGCCGCCGCCACCGGCACCGATACTGTCGCCGTCCCCGCCGTCACCGCCGTTGCCGCCCTTGATTTGCGCGCCGGCGTAGATGTTGAGCGAACCGGAACCGAGTCGCATGCCCATTCCCCCGCCGCCGCCACCGCCACCGCCACCGCCCGAACCCCCGGCATCGCCGCCATGACCACCCGCTCCGCCGGTTCGATTGACGCCGCCCCACACTCCCACTGTGCCACTGACGTCGTAGCCGGTCTCGCCGCCGCCGCCACCGCCGCCGCCGTAAGCCTCGACCCCGCCGCCGAGGGGATCAACCCGTTCCGCACCGGCCCCGCCGTTTACCGCGCCGTCGCTTCCGTTTTGCACGGAAGGAGGCGGACCGACCACGGTCGTTGCACCGCCGGCTCCGCCGCTGCCGGCGCCGCCACCGCCGCCGCCCCTTGAGGTGCTGCCGCCGGTGTAACCACCGTCGCCGCCGTTACCGCCGCCCTCGCCCGATCCCAGGCCGGGGAAAAAACCATCGCCATAACCCATACCGGGCGTTTGGCCGGCGGCGTTTCCGCCTGCGGTCGCCACCTGCGCGCGGAGATCACCGGAAAAGCAAAGCCCGCCTGCGAGCGCAAGCGCCGCCAGCAGTTGCGGCGCGGCCAGGCGAAAGAAAGTTGGATCAGAGGTCGGCTGTGTTCCCGCAGCGGTGTCGACGACGGTGGATTGATCGGAGCCCCGAGCATGCGAGCATGCCGCCTCGCTTGCGACCATCCATTGCGAACGCGCGCGGTTCCAGACCACGCGGTAGATGCGATTCATGCGCCTGCCCCCCCGATAGCGTCTTATGTGAGTTTCGCCTAACCGGTCCTGGACAGGCGCCCTGAAATTATGTCGCAGGTAGGGGACGCCGAAAAGAGTTTATCGCGTCGTCTCATGCCGGCTTTGATCCATACCGGCATCCCGGACGCCTCGATGTGGATAATCGAGCCATGAACGAGTACACCCTTGCCCGCGCCCTGCACGTCCTGGGGGTGGTGATCTGGATCGGCGGCGTGGCCATGGTGACGACCGTCCTGTTGCCCGCGGTACGGGCCTTCAAATCGCCCGAGGAACGCGTCGAGTTCTTCGAACGCGTGGAAGCGCGCTTCGCTTCCCAGGCGCGCTGGACGACGGCGCTGGTCGGACTGACGGGCTTCTGGCTCGCGTGGCGCTTCGATCTGTGGTGGCGGTTCGCCGATCCCGCCTACTGGTGGATGCATGCCATGGTCGCGGTGTGGGCGATTTTCACGCTCATGCTGTTCGTGCTGGAGCCGCTGTTCCTGCACCGCTGGTTCCTGGAACGCGCGCGGCACGATCCGGCCGGCACCTTCGCGCTCGTGCAGAAACTGCACTGGTTCCTGCTCGCCGTGAGCCTCGTCACCGTCCTGGGCGCGGTGGCGGGCAGTCACGGCGGATTGCTGACGCCCTGATCCGCCGCCGGCGTTCAGACCGCCACGGGCACGGACTTGGACAACCGGGGGATGTCCTCGGGCGGCACCGGCTTGCTGCGCAGATAGCCCTGGACGACATCGCAGCCGGCGCGCCGCAGGAAGGCCTCCTGGGCGGCGGTCTCCACCCCTTCCGCAACGAGCCGCAGATCGAGGCTCTTCGCCAGGCCGATGATCGCGCGCGTGATGGCGCAGTCGTCCGGGTCGTCGGGCAGGCCGCGCACGAAGGACTGGTCGATCTTGAGGTAGTCGAGCGGAAAACGCTTGAGGTAGTTGAGCGATGAATAGCCGGTGCCGAAGTCGTCGACCGCGATTTCCACGCCGAGCGACTTGATCTGGCTGAGGATCGAAGCGGTGCGTTCGGGATTCTCCATCAGCATGCTCTCGGTGACTTCGATCTCCAGCCAGCGCGCCGAAACGCGGGTCTCCATCAGCACGGCGTACAACTTCTGCGCGAGCAAGGGATCGCGGAACTCGCTCGCCGGAAGGTTCACGGCCACGCGTCCGACGTCGACGCCCGCGTCCTGCCAGACGCGCCGCTGCCGGCAAGCCTCGTGCAGCACCCACTCCGTCAGCCGTCCCATCAGCCCCGCCTCTTCCGCCACCGGGATGAATTCGTTCGGCGGGATGAGGCCGCGTTGCGGATGCCGCCAGCGCACCAGCGCCTCCACGCCGGCGATGGAGCCGTCGGCGAGCGACCAGCGCGGCTGATAGTACAGGCACAGTTCGTCGCGCTCGAGCGCCTGGCGCAGGCCGTTGGCGATGTAGAGGTACTGGGTCGCGCGCGCGTTCATCTCGCGCGAGTAGAAACGGAACGCGTTGCGTCCTTCCTCCTTCGCGCGGTACATCGCCGCGTCGCTGTTCATGAACAGCACTTCCGGATCGGTGCCGTCCTCGGGATAGCAGCTGATGCCGATGCTGGCAGTGATATAGAGCTCCTGGCCCTGGATGTGCAGCGGCTTGCCCAGTTCGTCGAGCAGCTTCTGCGCCACCCTCGCCGCGCCATGGTTGTCGTCGATGCTGTCGAGAAGAATGCCGAACTCGTCGCCGCCGAAACGCGCGACCGCGTCGACTTCGCGCAGGCTGGCGCGCAGCCGCTCGGCCACCGCGCGCAGCACCTCGTCGCCGGCGGCATGGCCCAGCGAGTCGTTGATGCTCTTGAAGCGGTCGACGTCGAGCAGCATCACGGCCAGCCGCGCGCCGCTGCGCGCGGCGCGCATGATCGCCTCGGCGGTACGCTTCTGGAACGAGATCCGGTTGGGCAGGCTCGTCAGCGCATCGTGGTGCGCCTGATGATGGAGCTGCTGCTCGTAGCGCTTCAAAGAGGTGATGTCGGTACAGATGCCGACGAAGTGGGTGGGCACGCCCGCCTCGCTCTTGACGACGTTCAGCCGCAGATACTGCGGATAGACTTCGCCGTTCTTGCGCCGGTTCCAGACTTCGCCCGACCATTCCCCGGCGCGGTGCACTTCGTTCCAGAGCTCGGCCGCGAATCCCTGATCGTGGCGGCTCTCGTCGAAGATCGGCGCGGCCTCGCCATGCACCTCCTCGGGCGCGTAGCCGGTCATCTTGCAGAACGCCGTGTTGACCGAAATCGTCGTGCGATCCTCGGCCATGACGACGACGCCGTCGCCGATGTTCTCGAAGGCCTTGGCCGACAGGCGCAACTGCTCCTCGGCGCGCCGCCGGTCGGCCAGATCGCGCGCCACCCCGACCACGCCGATGACGGCGCCGCGGTCGTCGTGCACCGGAGCCCGGAAGATCTCGACCGGATGCTTCACGCCGTCGCAAAACGGCATGATGAACTCCTCGACGCGGCCCGGCGCCACGCCCCGGATGACGGCCAGATCGCCGGCACGGTAGCGTTCGGCGATGTCGGCCGGGAAGAGATCGGCGTCCGTCTTGCCGACCATCTGCTCGGGCGCGAAACCGAGCGCCGTCGCGTACGCACGGTTGACCGCGAGATAGCGCGAGTCGAGGTCCTTGAACCAGGCGGCATCGGGAATGTTGTCGAGGATGGTCTGCCGCTGCAGGGCCTCGGTGCGGCGCAGGGCCTCGATGCGCCGCTGTTCGGTGATGTCGCGGAAGTACCAGACGCGCCCGTAGTATTCGCCATGGGGCGCGATCACCGGCGCGCCGTAGTAGTCGATGTTGCGGCCGTCTGCGGTTTGCAGCTCGCCGGTGTGCACGACCAGCGTGCCCTCGTCGTCCAGCTCGAACTCGCGGGGCATCTCGTTCAGATGCACGCGCAGCAGCTCGGCAAGGCGCGTTCCCTGCTGCCGGTCGCAGACGACGAGGCTGCCCCACATTTCGCGGAAGCGGCCGTTGCAGGATACGACCTTGCCGTTCTGAACCAGCGCAATGGCGTCCGGGGAGGCTTCGCGCTGCGTCTCCAGCACGGAGCGGTGGTAGGCGATCCGTTCCCGGGCGCGGCGCTGGCGGGCGAGCGCCGCAAGCAGCGCCACGGCGGAGAGCAGGATGAAGAAGGTCGTGGCGAAGGCGATAGCGCGCTGCACCCGCCGGCGCTCGTAGAACGGCGCGAGCGCATCCTCGATCGCAAGCCCCACCGACACGAACACGCCGAAGGCCTCGAGCGTGCGGTAGCTGACGTAACGCGGGGTGTTCTCGAACTGACCGGTGCCGACGAAATCGCCCACCGGCGCCTCGCGCAAGGCGTTCATCAGCAGCCCGCCGCGGATGTCGCTGCCGAAGCTGTCGACGCTGCCGGCGCGGCGCGCCAGCACGTAGCCCTTCAGGTCGCCGAGCATCACCGAGCCGCGCGGACCGAAATCGTCGACCTGGTAGAAATCGATGAAGTACGCCGGTTCGACGCCGGCGATGACCGCCCCGCCGAAGCCGCCGTCGGCCTTGCGGATCGGTACGGCGATGGGAATGATCCACTTGTGGCTGAGCCGGCCTTTCACGGGTCTGCCGATCGCGATCCTGCGCGCGGGATCACCGCGCAGCGCCTGGAAATAGTCGCGATCGCTCATGTCCATGCGCCGGTTGGTGGCGCTGGCGAGCACCAGATCACCGGTTTCGTCCAGCACGCCGATGCTCTGCAGCATGCTGGAATCGAGCGCACCCTGCTCGCGCAGCCTATAGAGATCGAGCCCGTTGCCCTGCCGTTCGTATTCGTCGGCGACACGGTCCAGGGTCTGCTGCACCGCACGCAGCGTTTTCTCGGTGTGCTGTTCCAGCACCCGCGCGAGCATCGAGCTCTGCTTGACCGCCGCGGACACTGCGGCCTCGTATTCGTACCTGACCCGTTCGTTGTACAGGAGCCAGACCAATGCGAGTAGCACCGCCGCGACCGCGAGGACCACGAGGCTCCATCCGTCCAGAGTTCTTCTTTTGTGAGCTTGCACCGGCTACTCCCGAAACAACGCCGGCTCCATGCCTGGCACACCGGCCGGATTGTATGCGCCGGTGCGCGGTGTCCGGATGACTTATTCCCTTATCGGGTGAAAGGTTTTGAACATGCTGCCGAAGATGTCCGCATACAGGAAAAAATCCCCAGTCGACGTGATATCCGGTTCGGCGGAAAATCTCATAAGCGACCTGCGGGCGAATTGATCTAGGTCCAATCCGCGGCATCCGGTTGGGATAAGGTCCGGACCATGTACCTCACCCTCAAGCACATCCACGTCACCGCTGTTGCGCTCAGTTTCGCGCTGTTCGCATTGCGGGGCGTCTGGATGCTCCGCGATTCCGCACGGCTGCAGCGCCGCTGGGTGCGCATCGTGCCGCACGTCGTGGATACCGTCCTGCTGGCAGCCGGCGTTTCGCTGGCGGTGCTGCTGCGTCAGGTGCCCGGCGAGAGCGCGTGGCTGACGGCGAAACTGATCGCTCTCGCCCTCTATATCGGCCTGGGGAGCGTCGCGCTGAAGCGCGGCCGTACCCGGGGCATACGCGCGGCGGCATGGCTCGCCGCGCTGGCGGTGTTCGGCTATATCGTGGCCGTCGCCCTGACCAAGGACCCGCTGCCATGGACCGGGGTATGAGCCTCAATACCGCCCTGCCGCCCGGCGCACCGTCCCGCTCGACCTGGCAGATCTGGACGGCGGCGCCGCATCGGGTGATGTTCCTGCTCGGCGTGACGCAGACCGTCCTGACCGTCGCATGGTGGCTGATCGATCTCGGCGGACGTTACGCCGGGTGGTACGCGGCACCGTCATGGACCGTGCCGCCGGGCTGGGCGCATGCCTTCCTCATGGTGTATGCGCTGTTCCCGCTGTTCGTGTTCGGCTTCACCATGACCGCCGTCCCCAACTGGACGGGACGGCGCCTCGACCGCCCGGCATGGCTCGGCACGGCCGTTCCGCTGGCGGCGGGGATCGCGCTGTTCTACGCCGGCCTCGTCCTCGATCGCGGCCTGGCCGCGCTGGGCGTGGCGTTCATGCTCGCCGGCTGGCTCACGGGTGTGTTCCATCTTGCGCGGCTGGTCGCCGCGAACCGGGCCAAGGACAAACACGCGCTCGGTCTGGTGGTGGTGCTGTGCATCGGGGCAGCGGGCGTGGCGCTGTTCGGCTGGTCGCTCCATAGCGGCGACTGGCGTCATGCGGAAGTTTCGCGGCGCGCTTCGATGTGGCTCTTTCTGCTGCCGCTGTTCATGGTGGTGAGCCACCGGCTGATCCCGTTCTTCTCCAGCCGCGTCATCCGTGATTACGTGATCTACCGCCCCAGGGGATCGCTGCTGATGCTGGCGACGGGTTGCGGCGCGCATTTCCTGCTCGAACTGTACGCCCTCACGCAATGGACCTGGCTGGTCGATTTTCCGATGGCCGCGTGGGTGGGCTATCTTGCCCTGCGCTGGGGCCTGACGCAGAGTTTCCGCGTCAAACTGCTCAGCATGCTGCACCTGGCGCTGGTGATGCTGGCAGCAGCGCTCGCGTTCCACGGGGTCGCCAGTCTCGCCGAGTTGCTGGGCTATCCGGGCCTGTTCGGGCTGGGCCCGCTGCACGCGCTCGCGATCGCGTATTTCACCGCCATGACGGTGGCGATGGTGTCGCGCGTCTCGCTGGGCCATTCCGGCCGCGCCCTGGAAGCGGACCCGCTCACCTGGCGCTGCTTCCAGGCCGTGCTCGCCGTGGCGCTGATCCGCGTCGTGAGCGACTTCGCATTCCTGCCCGCAGGCGCGCGTATAGGATTGCTGCTCGCCGCCGCGGCCGCCTGGCTGGCCGTGCTCGGCCCGTGGAGCGCGCGCTACGCGCCCATGTATCTGCGTCCCCGCGCGGACGGCAAACCGGGGTAGACTGATGAACGCCATGCAGTTCCAACCGCTACAACATGCCGCACCGGGTTTCGACGACCCGATCGGTCTGCTCAAGGCCTGCCACATGCGCATCGAGCAGCGCTGCGCGCTGCTGTCGCGCATCATGGAGCACATGGCCAAGCACGGCGCCGATCAGCAGGCCAAGCAGGCCTGCGGCATGGTGATGCAGTACTTCGACACTGCAGCACCGCAGCATCACTGCGACGAGGAAGAGGATCTCTTCCCGGCGTTGCTGCGTCACGCCAAGCGTTCGCAGAAGAAGAAACTGCGGATACTGATCCAGGACCTGGAAGCCGACCACGTCGAAATGGAACGGGCGTGGCGAACGCTGCGGGCGAACCTGGAGGACGTGATCGCGGGCCGCTCGCAGGCGCTCGACCCGGATATCGTCGACCGCTTCCAGACCATTCATTTCGCGCACATCCAGCGCGAGGAAGCCGAGGCCTTCTCCATCGCGGCCGAATGCCTGCCGCCCGAGGTGCTGGAACGGATCGGCCGCGCCATGGCCGCGCGGCGCAACGTCTCCTACCCCGACGCCGGGCCGCTCGCCTCGACGCAGTCCTCGCCCGGGCAGTCCGCCAGCCCGGCCTGAGCACGGCTCCGCTCAGAGCCGCCATTCCGGAAAGCGTTCGCGCAGCCGCCCCAGCATGCGCGCCGTGTGCGAACCGGGCCAGTAGACGCGCGCACAGCCCGGACAGCGGCGCACGAGCGCGATCGGCATCTCCAGGCCGCGCGGCACGCGCAGGCGGTACTCCTCCTCGCTCACCGGCTGCAGGGGCGTATTGCAAACCATGCAGCGCGTGAAGCACGCGGCAGGCGCTTCGATGCGGCAGGCGCTCACCACTTCGCGCAGTTGCAACAGCGGATCGTCCGATACGATGCGCAGCACGCGCGCCGGACGCAGATGCTCGATCAGATGGCGGTCGCGCGTGAGCACGATGCGCCGTTCGTAATCGGCGCGCATCACCAGGCTGTGGTCGTCGGCCGCGGCGTCGTACCAGGTGTCGTAACCCAGCATGCGCAGCCAGCGCGCCAGCCGGCCGAGCATGGCATCGGCGAGGAAACGGTACGCTTCGTTCGCTGCGTCGTTCATCGTCCCCTGCGCGCGGCGGAACCGGATGTCGCGCCGATGTGACGGTCATCAAACCCGCTCCCGTACGTCCGCGCCATCATCGCGCTCCGATGAAACCCGAACTCGTTTGCCCTGCAGGCACCCTGCCCGCCTTGAAAGCCGCGATCGACGCCGGTGCCGATTGCGTCTATATCGGCCTGCCCGACGATACCAATGCCCGCAACTTTCCCGGCCTGAACTTCGACCTCGCCAGCGCCCGCGAAGGCATCCGCTACGCGCACGCCGCGGGACGCAAGGTCTTTCTCGCCATCAACACCTACGCCCAGGCGGCGGCCATGGAGCGCTGGCACCGCGCGGTGGACACCGCGGCCGATCTCGGCGTCGACGCGGTCATTCTGGCCGACCCGGGACTCATGCGCTATGCCGCCGCGCGTCATCCGCAACTGCGTCTGCATCTGTCGGTCCAGGGTTCGGCCACCAGCGCGCCGGCGATCAACCTCTACGCCCGCAGCTTCGGCATCCAGCGCGCGGTGCTGCCGCGCGTGCTGTCGATCCAGCAGGTCGAACAGGTGGTGCGCGATGCGCAGGTGGAGATCGAGGTGTTCGGCTTCGGCAGCCTGTGCGTGATGGCCGAAGGACGCTGCCAGCTCTCGGCTTACACCACCGGCCATTCGCCCAATACGCACGGCGTCTGTTCGCCGGCGAGCGCCGTACGCTGGGAACCGCGCCCCGACGGCATGGATGCGCGGCTGAACGGTGTGCTGATCGACCGCTTCCGCCACGACGAGCGCGCCGGCTATCCCACCGTCTGCAAGGGCCGTTTCGCGGTGGGCGAGGACACCTATTACGCCATCGAGGAGCCGGTGAGCCTCAACACCCTCGCCCTGCTGCCCGAGCTCATGCGCATCGGCGTGGCGGCGATCAAGATCGAAGGCCGCCAGCGCAGTCCCGCCTACGTCGGGCAGGTGACGCGCGCCTGGCGCGCCGCCATCGACGCCTGTGCGCGCAATCCGGCGCGCTTCGCGCCGGAGCCGTCCTGGCAGCAGGCGCTCGCGCGCGTCGCCGAAGGACAGCAGGTCACGTTCGGCGCCTTCGAGCGCCGCTGGCGATGAAGCGCCAGACAGTTCGCCATCGATCATCATGCGAATTTCCCTCGGTCCCCTGCTCTATTACTGGCCGCGCCGGACGGTGCTCGATTTCTACGCCCGCGTCGCCGACAGCGCGGTCGATACCGTCTATCTGGGCGAGGTCGTCTGCAGCCGCCGCCACGAACTGCGCACCGACGACTGGCTCGCGCTCGCGCGCGAGCTCAAGACCGCCGGCAAGCAGGTGGTGCTCTCGACCCAGGCACTGGTCGAATCGCCGGCCGATCTGCGCGCCGTACGGCGGATCTGCGGCAACGACGAATTCCTCGTGGAAGCGAACGACGCCACGGCGCTCGCCTGCCTGGCGGAGGCCGGCGCCTTCATCGCCGGGCCGCATCTCAACGCCTACAACGGCGACACGCTCGCGTGGCTCGCCGAGCTCGGCGCGGTACGCTGGGTGATGCCTGTGGAGCTGTCGCGCACGGCACTGCTCGCCATCCAGCGCCAGCGGCCCGAAGGGCTCGAAACCGAGGTCTACGCGTGGGGCCGGCTGCCGCTTGCCTTCTCGGCGCGCTGCTTCACCGCCCGTCACCACAACCTGCCGCGCGACGACTGCCGCTACCGCTGCATCGAGGACCCGGACGGCAAACCGCTGCGCACGCAGGACGGCGCGCCCTTCCTCGTCCTGAACGGCATCCAGACGCAGTCGGCGAAGCATTACGACCTCTCAGCCGACATCGACACGCTGCGCAGCGCGGGCGTCGATGTGGTACGGCTGTCGCCGCACGCTTCCGGCACCTTCGAGGCCGTCGAAGTCTTTGCCCAGGCCATCGCCGGCACATTGACGGGCGCGGAAGCCGCCGCACGCATGAACGACATCGTGGCCGAGCGCTGCAACGGCCATTGGCACGGCAAACCGGGAATGGAATATGTACTCGCCGCTTGAAGCCTTTCGCACCGTCGTCCGCCGCCTGCCGGTGCGTCCGCCTTCCGTGGCGCTCGCCGCCGCCCTCAATTTCGGACTGCGCCCGTCGCTGACGGAAATGCACAAGCAGATGCTGCGCCATCGCGTGGTGCTGATCGGCGTCGACGACCTGGGCGTCGAATGCCGCGTGTCATGGGACGGCACTCGGTTCGTCGCGCACGGACGCGGACGTCCCCATGCCGTCGCCGTGCGCGCGAAGCTCCGCGACTTCCGCGCCCTTCTGTTGCGGCAGGAGGACGCGGACACGCTCTTCTTCCAACGCCGCCTGCGCATCGAAGGCGACACCGAGTTCGGCCTTGGCATCAAGAACCTGCTCGACAGCGTGGAACCGCCGCAATGGCTGGTGCGGCTTCAGGCGCGTTTCGGTCCGCAGCAGCCGGGCAACCTCTGAAGCGCCCGCGACGTCGCGCCGGTTTTTGATCCATCGCAAAGGCGTGCCCTCGCGCGCGGGCAATATTTCCTCCAATTCCGAGCGTTTTGATTGGAATGCCCGGCCGTCCCTTACAGGGCCACGCGACAAGCAATGGAAATGCTGACCACCGATCTGCCCAAGCTCCGCATCAAGGGGCGTGCGCTGCTGCCCATCGTGCAAGGCGGCATGGGCGTGGGCGTTTCGGCGCACCGTCTGGCAGGCAGCGTCGCGCGGCTGGGCGCGATGGGCACGCTGTCCAGCGTCGATCTGCGCCACCACCACGAGGACCTGATGGCGCGCACGGCCAGGACGCGCGACAAGGCGCTCATCGACGCCGCCAATCTGGAAGCGCTCGACCGCGAGATCCGCGCCGCGCTCGCGCTGGCCGGAGGGCGCGGCATGATCGCCGTGAACGTCATGCGCGCGCTGTCCGAATACGCGCATTACGTGAAGCAGGCCTGCGAAAGCGGTGCCCAGGCGATCGTGGTCGGCGCGGGCCTGCCCCTCGATCTGCCCGATCTCACCGCGGACTATCCCGATGTCGCGCTGATTCCGATCCTCTCCGACGCGCGCGGCATCGCCGTGGTGTTGCGCAAATGGATGCGCAAGAACCGTCTGCCGGACGCCATCGTGATCGAGCATCCGCGCTACGCCGGCGGCCATCTGGGCGCCACGCGCATCGCCGATCTCGACGATCCGCGCTTCGATTTCGCCAACGTGCTGCGCGAGACCTTCGCGCTGTTCGAGGCGCTCGGCATCGAGCGCGATCGCATTCCGCTCATCTGCGCCGGCGGCATCGACACGCCCGAGCGCGTACGCGAGCTGATCGCACTGGGCGCGAGCGGCGTGCAGCTCGGCACGCCCTTCGCGGTCACCGAGGAAAGCGACGCCCATCCCAATTTCAAGCGCGTGCTGGCCGAAGCGAAGCCGGAGGACATCGTCGAGTTCATCAGCACCGCCGGGCTGCCCGCGCGCGCCGTGCGCACGCCGTGGCTCGAACAGTACTTGCGTAAACTGCCGTTGCTGGAAAAACGCGCCCACGCGCGCAGAAAAGGCTGCACCTTCGGCTTCGATTGTCTGGAAGTGTGCGGACTGCGCGACGGGCTGGCGAAAATGGGGCAGTTCTGCATCGACCTGCATCTCACGGCCGCGCTCAAGGGCGACGTGCGCAACGGCTTGTTCTTCCGTGGCGCGGGCAGGCTGCCCTTCGGCAGCGAGATCCGCCCGGTGCGCGATCTGCTCGTCTTCCTGCTCGGCCATCCCGCCGCCGGGCCTGTCTCATGAATCCGCTTACCTGCTTTCCGATCGTCTATTCCTGCTCCGGCTGCTCCAGCGCTGCACAGTCCACCACCGAAATCGCACGCAGACTCGAGCGGCGTTCCCTCGCCGAATGGTCGTGCATCGCCGGCGTCGGCGGCGGCGTGCCTGCGCTGGTGGCCCTCGCCGTCTCCGGCCGGCCGATCATCGCCGTCGACGGCTGCCATCTCGAATGCGTGAAAGCCTGTCTGGCACGCTACAACGTGCAGCCGGCGGTGCACTACCGTGTCGACCTGAACTGCGTGACCACGCTGCAGACCAAACGCCACGCGGCCCTGGGACGCGAGCTCGTCGAACGCATCGCCGCCGCGACGCGCAAGCGCGTCGCGGCATCCGAGGCGCCGCTCGTCTGATCGCACTGGCGTTTCGTCACTCGACGGTGCCGCGCCTGCCTGCGTCGTAGCGGCCCGGGCTCAGGCAGGCGTACGCGATACGTCCGCGCCTGCGCCGCCGACCGGGGCCGGCAAGGCGAATCCGGCTCAGCCGACGCCGACGTGCTGGCGCAGCTTGACCGCGTCCAGCACCCGGATCACCGGTCCCTGGACATGGACTAGGCCGGCATTGGAGAGCTCGTTGAGGATGCGGGAGAAGTGTTCGCGCGTGATGTTGAGCTTGGAGGCCAGCACCCCCTTGCTCACCGGCAGGCGGATCTCGAAACTGCCGGAGCGCTCGCCCTCGCCGCGCTCCTGGAGCAGATAGGCGGCGACGCGCTGCGTGCCGTCGCGCAAGGTGAAGGCTTCCAGATCGCACACCAGCTGGTGCAGCCGCTTCGACAAGGCGGCGAGCATCTGGCGCGCGAATTCCGGATTGTTGTCGATCTCGTTCATCACCGCGCCCCTGCCGATGTGCAGCAGCAGCGAGGCTTCCAGCGCCTCCGCGGCGAAGAAGTACGGCTTCTGCAGGAACATCACGGCTTCGCCGAAGCTCTGCCCCGGTCCGCAGATCTCCATGACCTTCTCCGCCCCGTCGCTGGTTTCGAGCAGCAGCTTCACCCGCCCCTTGATCACGACGTGGAAGCCGTTGCAGGGATCGCCCCGGCTGAACAGCCGGGCGCCGGAGGAAACGCGCAGTTGGGCCGTCGCGGCAGAGACGCGTTGGATTTCTTCCTCTGACAGCGCGCTGAAGAGCGGCAGCTGTCGCAACAAAGTCGGGGTGTCGTAACGGCTCATGATGCAAATCATGCCAGCGGCGCCTTCGCGTCATTTGACCCTCGTCAAATCGGGCGTTCGGGACGAACCGAGCCGCCGCGCCGGCGGCGCCGCGCGAACTGTGGAAGTGATGCCTCGGGGGATTTAACGGACTTCGAAACCTGCCTGTTGCACTGCTTGACGGAAGGCATCGGGCGCGACGCGCGACGGATCGTAGCGCACCCTCGCCTCGCTCTTCTCCAGGGACACGGCGACGCTTTCCACGCCGGGCAGCGCCTGCAGCACGCGTGTGACGCTGTTGACGCAGCCCTGGCAGGTCATGCCGCCGATGTTGAGAACCTGTTCTGCCATGACGCCTACTTTACCAATTGCACCGGGACGCGGGTGAGCTGCAGCACCTTGTTGGCGACCGAGCCGAGCACCAGCCTGGTGGCGCCGCCGCGCCCGTGCGTACCCATGTAGATGAGATCGCTGCCCAGTTCCTCGGCCTTCTCGACGATGCTCTCGGCGATCGGGCCGATCACCCGGTGGACGTTGTAGGGCAGCTTGGCCTCGTCGAGCAGCCTGGTGCAGGGACCGAGGGCCTGTTCGAACTCCTGGCGATAGTAGTTCTCGGTCATCTCCTTGGTGAGCACCAGCCCCGCCGTGCCGACGTTCGGCAGCGGCCGATGGACCGTCACCACGTCGATCTGCGCCTGGGCGTCGTGCTCGCGCAGCGACTCGATCAGCGCACGGGTCGCGCGCACCGAGGGGTCGGAACCGTCCACAGCCAGCAGGATCTTGTACATGCCTTCCTCTCTCCTATCAGCGCCCGGTCACATCAGGCACAGGATGCCCTCTCGCACCGCTTCGTACAAGCCGGGCGTACGGACCAGGCCCCACACGCCCAAGGCGAAAACCAGCGCCGCCGCGCCGCGCCGCACCCCCGTGCGCCGCAACAGCGGCTGCAACCGCTCGATCGCGAGCCCCGCCATGACGAGGTTCGGCAACGTGCCGAGCCCGAAGGCGAGCATCACCATCGCCCCCTCGCCCGCGCCGCCGCTCATCAATGCCAGCGCAAGCGTGCTGTACACCAGCCCGCAAGGCAGCCAGCCCCACAGCGTCCCGACGGCAAAGGCCTTGGGCGCCGTGTCCGCCGGCATGAAGCGCCTGCCGAGCGGTGCCAGCCTGCGCCAGACCGGTGCACCGAGCCGTTCCAGTTGCGCCACCCAGCCGCCGATGCCCGCCAAATGCAATCCGAGCAGCATGAGCAGGCTGTTGGCGAGCACCGCAAGCACCATCTGCGCCGGCAGGACCGACTGGGTGAGCAGCACCGTGCCGCCGATACCGCCTGCGACGGCTCCCGCCACAGCGTAGCTGAGGATGCGGCCGCCGCTGTAGGCGATCTGGACGGGCACCCGCGCGCTCCACGACGCCGCGCCGCCCAGAGCGGCCGCGCCGCCGCCCTGCACGCGCACCGCCGCGCGGCCGCGCGCCGACATGCTGAGCGCGCTCACCACGCCCCCGCACATGGCGATGCAATGCACGCCGGAGAGCAGCCCGGTGAGGAAAGCGGTGAGCGCGAGCGTCATCAGACGACTTTGGAATAGCGCGCGGCGGTCTGGCCCTGCCGCAGATAGCGGTCGAAGACCATCGCGATCGCACGTACGAACAGCCGGCCCTTGGGCGTCACGGTGATCCACTCATCCTCGATCTCGACCATGCCCAGTTCCTCGTATTCGCGCAGGGCCTGCAACTCCTCGGCGAAATACTCGCGGAAGTTCACCAGATAGGCGGTCTCGATCGATTCGACCGACAGCGTGAAGTGGCACATCAGCGACTGGATCACCGCCCGGCGCAGCACGTCGTCGGCGTTGAGTTCCACGCCGCGCAGCACCGGCAGCTCGTTCCGGTCGAGGCGTTCGTAGTACTCCTCCAGGGTCTTGACGTTCTGACTGTAAGTCGCACCGACGGCGCTGATGGCCGAGACGCCGAACGCGACCAGATCGCATTCCGCGCGCGTCGAATAGCCCTGGAAGTTGCGGTGCAGGTGTCCCATCTTTTGCGCCCGGGCGAGTTCGTCGTCCGGCCGTGCGAAGTGGTCCATGCCGATGTACACGTACCCGGCATCGGTCAGGGTGCGGATCGCAAGCTGCAGCAGCTCGATGCGCGTGGCGGGGCTGGGCAGCTCCGCCTCGTTGATGCGCCGCTGCGGCTTGAACAGCGTCGGCAGATGGGCGTAATTGTACAGCGCAATGCGGTCCGGTTTCAGGCTCAGGGTCTTGGCCAGCGTCTCGGCGAAGCGTTCCGGCGTCTGGCGCGGCAGGCCGTAGATCAGATCGATGTTGACCGATTTGAAGCGGTGCTCGCGCGCCGCGTCCACCGCCGTCTTCGTGACCTCGAAGCTCTGGATGCGGTTGACCGCCTTCTGCACGTCGGGGTCGAAATCCTGGACACCCATGGACAGGCGGTTGAAGCCGATTTCCGCCAGCACGGCGATTTTCCCGGCGCCGGCGCTGCGCGGATCGATTTCGATGGAATACTCGCCGTCGGGCGCGAACTCGAAGCGCGCGCGCAGCATGCCCATCAGCTCGCGCAGCTCGTCCTCGGCGAGGAAGGTCGGCGTGCCCCCGCCCCAGTGCAGCTGCTCGGCCCTGCGCCGCCTGCCCAGGATGCCGGCGACGAGATCCATCTCGCGCTCCAGATAGCGCAGGTATTTGGTCGCGTGGCTGTACTGTTTGGTTATGATTTTGTTGCAGCCGCAGTAGTAGCAGAGCGTGTTGCAGAACGGCAGGTGGACGTACAGCGACAGCGGCTTGACCACGGCGAGCCGGCGCTCCGCCAGCACCTTGGCATGGCGGCGGGCGTCGTAGGCAGGCCCGAAACGGTCGGCGGTGGGGTACGAGGTATAGCGCGGCCCCGGCCGGTCGAACCGTTGCAGAAGCGCTGCGTCAGGAATCCAGTCGATTTCGTTCATTGCTGGCTCGCGTGAATAATTACAGTCTCGCGCAAAGCCGGGGGTGCCGATTGATGTGGATCAAAACGTCCTAAAAGCGTACACTTGGGCGCCGATGGACTGCGCCAAGACCACCCCCGTCAGCATTCAGCAACTCAAGAAGGTCTGCTCCACCTGCAGCCTGCGCGAGTTGTGTCTGCCCATGGGCCTTTCGCCCGAGGAAATCGAGCAGCTCGATCATCTGGTCTACACGCGCAAGCGCGTCAAGCGCGGCGAAAGCCTCTACCGGGCGGGCGATCCGTTCACCTCGCTCAACGCGGTCCGCACCGGCTTCTTCAAGAGCACGGTGGTCCTGGAGGACGGTCGCGATCAGGTCACCGGCTTTCACATGCCGGGCGAGATCATGGGGCTCGACGGCATCGGCACCGACCGCCACACCGTCAGCACCATCGCCCTGGAAGACAGCGAAGTCTGCATCATCCCCTACTCGCGGCTGGAGGAACTGTCTCACAAGGTGCGCAGCCTGCAGAGCCAGTTCCACAAGATGATGAGCCGCGAAATCGTGCGCGACCAGGGCGTGATGATGCTGCTCGGGACCATGCGCGCGGAAGAGCGGCTGGCCGCCTTCCTGCTCAACCTCTCGCAGCGCTTCGGCGCCCGCGGCTACTCCCCCACCGAGTTCAACCTGCGCATGACGCGCGAGGAGATCGGCAGCTATCTGGGGCTCAAGCTCGAGACCATCAGCCGCGCCTTCTCCAAATTCCAGGAACAGGGCCTCATCACGGTGCGGCAGAAGCACGTGCGCATCGAGGATCTCAAGGGGCTGCGCCGGCTGCTCGGCCGCGAGTGCTGAGCCGGCGCACCGGCCCGGCCCGCGCCCCGGCGCGCCGGCCGGGGCGTTCCGAAAAATGCCCTCCCGTTTTTAGCGGAATACGAGCACCGGCACCTTCGAGGTGGCCAGCACTCTTTGCGTCACGCTGCCGAGCAGCAGCGACTTGACGGCGCCGTAGCCGCGCGAGCCCATGAAAATCGCGTCGCACTTGTTCTTGGTCGCCGCGTTGACGATCCCCTCGGCGGGCGAGACCGGCTCATCCACGAGGGTCTTGCACGGCACCTCGTTCTTGGCCGCGATGGCCGCCACGTCCTTGACCACGCGTTCGGCCTGCTCGCGCGTGCGCTTCTGCAGCGTCTTCACCGCCGTCGGGCTGGCCGCGATGCCTTCGTCCCCGTAGTAGCGCTCGAGCCGCTCCAGGCCCGTGTAGATCGTCACGCTGGCGCCCAGGCGCTTGGCGAGCTGGATGCCGGCCTTGGCGGCCTTCAGCGACACGGGCGAACGGTCGATGGGGATCAGAATATTCTTGAACATTCCACTTTCCTCCTTCTTGGCTTGTCAGCAACAGGTGTCTTCTTCCCGTTTCGGGCACCCCACCGGCCTTTGCGCCGGCTTCAGGGGACAGCGGTTGATCTCGTCGGCGGTGCGCTGGAAGAAACAGGTCAAGGCGCTCGAGGTGGAAGCGAACAGCCAGAGCAGGAAGAAGGCCACCGTGTAGACCGCGAGCCGGCTGTACTCGTGCGGCTGGCCGAATATGTGCAGGCTCATCGGATCGATCAACGTGAACAGGAAGGCCTCCGCGCCCGTCGCCACAATAAAACCCGGCCACAACACCCAAATCGCACGCTGCATCATCACTAGCTCCTCCACTAGTTGTTAGCGTGCCGCACTCCCCTCCAACAAAAGTTGCGACGCGCTCGTGTGCCAGGTGCCGCTCAGCCGCCAGGTTGCAGCCTCGTCCTCCAGGACCACGTGCCAGCGACCTGCCGACAAAGCGGCGACGGTGCTTTCGTACATCGATCCGCCCAGCGGGTGCAGGGTCACGATCTGATCCTCGCCCGCCCGGGTTGGATGGACAAAGCGTAGCAAAAGTGGCGCCCCTTGCGTCGGCTGGCCGTGCACAAGTACACGCACGACCCGCCGATCCTCGCTGAAAGTCAGCACGGCGCGCAGCCCCAGCTCGGCGGCGCGCTGCTTCTTGTCGAGCACTTCGTTGATGGCCAGGCCCTGCTTGTAGTAGTCGTCGACCACCAGGCCGTCGTCGGACTGCAAGGCCAGCCACAGCATGATGCCGCCCAGCACCAGCGAAGCGGCCGGGATGGCCATGAGGATCCAGGGCCAGGGATGCTTGTACCAGGGTCCGCCTTCCGGCTCGGGCGTGCGTTGTGGCTGTCGCTTCACTGGACGATGAACACCGAGTCTTCGACTGCGGCGATCGACGGGTCGTCAACCGCCTGGACCTGGATGAGGATCTTGTGCGCCCCCCTGTCCGCCATCCCGCCTTCGATGCGCAGGCGCAGCGGTACCTGGCGCGTCGTGGCCGCGGGCACCTGTATCACATCGTCGCTCGCCACGTGCAGGCTTTCCAGCCCGGTGGCGGTGATGCGGTAGGTGTGCGGCATTTCCTGCGTGTTCATGATCTGGACGCGGTAGACGTTCTCGAGCAGACCGTCCTCCACTTCGCGCATCAGGCTGGCGCGGTCGCGTATCACGTCGACCTTAAGGGGCACGCGCGTATACAGCGAATAGGCCGTCACGCTGATGATACCGAGCAGGATGACGCTGTAAGCCAGCACGCGCGGGCGGAACACGCGCTTGAGCATCTGGCTGAAGGACCAGCCGTTGGCCAGCCCGTTCTCGGTCGTGTAGCGGATCAGGCCGCGCGGATAGCCCATCTTGTCCATCACCTGGTTGCAGGCGTCGATACAGGCGGCGCAGCCGATGCATTCGTATTGCAGGCCGTTGCGGATGTCGATGCCGGTCGGACAGACCTGCACGCACATCGTGCAGTCGATACAGTCGCCCAGCCCCTGCGCCTTGTGGTCGACCTTGCGGCCGCGCGCCCCGCGCGGTTCGCCGCGGCCGGCGTCGTAGGTCACGACCATGGTGTCGCGGTCGAACATCACGCCCTGGAAGCGTGCGTAGGGGCACATGTACTTGCAGACCTGCTCGCGCATGAAGCCCGCGTTGCCGTAGGTGGCGAAGCTGTAGAACAGCAGCCAGAAGGTGGCCCAGGGGCCGATGTCGAAATTGAGGATGTCGGCGCCGAGTTCGCGGATCGGGGTGAAATAGCCGACGAAGGTGAAGCCGGTCCACAGCGCCACCGCGATCCAGGCGCCGTGCTTGGCGGCCTTGATGGCGAACTTGCGCGGCGACATCGGCTCGGCGTCGAGCCGCATGCGGCGCTGGCGGTCGCCCTCGATCTTGCGTTCGATCCACATGAAGATCTCGGTGTAGACCGTCTGCGGACAGGCGTAGCCGCACCACAGGCGCCCGCCGATCGCCGTGAACAGGAACAGCGAATAGGCGCAGATGATCAGCAGCGCCGTGAGATAGATGAAGTCCTGCGGCCAGAAGACGTAGCCGAAGATGTAGAACTTGCGCGCGGCCAGGTCGAACAGCACGGCCTGGCGGCCGTTCCACTCCAGCCAGCACAGCCCGTAGAAGACGAGCTGGGTGAACCAGACGAGCGTCCATCGCCAGGCGGCGAACCACCCGTGCACAGCGCGCGGGTAGATCTTCTTGCGTACCTCGTAAAGGCTTTGTTCGACCTCGTCGATCGCGCCGGCCTGCACGACCGGGATCTCTTCTAACCGGCGACTCACGCTCTGCTCCGTATCAGAAACTTGCTGCTTCGTGCCCGTGGAAAAAAAGAACGCGCGGGCCCGTGTTGCCCGCGCGATTCGTGTCTTTCAGACCACGTGCTCAGGACGACTGTCCCACTTTGACCGGCTCGGCCTGACCCGGTTCGCTCTTGTCCGGCTCGGCCAGCGGATTCCGTTGCGGCGGAGTGTTGGACAGGCTCCAGATATAAGCGGCCAACACGTGAATTTTAGATTCGCCGAGGAAATCCTTCCACGCCGGCATGACGTTGTTGCGGCCCTTGGTGATCGTTTCGACGATCGTCGCCTCGGAGCTGCCGTACAGCCAGACGTTGTCGGTCAGGTTCGGCGCGCCGAGCATCTTGTTGCCGGTGCCGTCGGCGCCGTGACAGACCGCGCAGTTCTGCGCGAACAGCGGCTTGCCGCGCGAGGCGCGGATCGAGTCGTGCGGCAGCCCCGAGAGCGAACGCACATAGTGCGCCACGTCGCGGGTACCGTCGCTGCCGAGCGCCGCACCAAGGGGCGGCATCACACCGTTGCGGCCGTTGGTGATGGTCGCCACGATGGTCTGCGGATCGCCGCCATACAGCCAGTCGTTGTCGGTGAGGTTCGGGAAGCCCTTGCTGCCGCGCGCGTCCGAAGCGTGGCACTGCGCACAGTAGTTGAGGTACATGTTCTGCCCCATCGCGATGGCGGCAGGGTCGGCGGCCACCTCCTCGATCGACATCTGGGCGTACTTGGCATAGAGCGGCCCGAACTTCTGTTCGGCCTGGCGCTGCTCTTCCTCGTAGCGCTTGGCCGAGCTCCAGCCGAGGGTCCCCTCCCAGAAGCCAAGGCCCGGGTAGAACACCAGATAGCCGAGCGCGAAGACGATCGTGATGTAGAACAGCCAGCGCCACCAGTTGGGCAGCGGGTTGTTCAGTTCCTGCAGGTCTTCGTCCCACACGTGGCCGGTGGTTTCCACCTTCGCACCCGGCACGCGCCGCTTGCTTTGCGACTGCAGCAGGATCGCGCAGCCGATGATCGATGCGAGGGTGATGATGCCGACGTAATACCCCCAGAAGCTGCTGACGAAATCGGTCATTGCCGTGCCCCCGTGTCCTCTTCTTCTTCAAGTACAGATTTCGCGGCGCGCTCGAATCCCGCCTTGCTCCACGGACCGTAGGCCCACAGCACGATGCCGATGAACGACAGGAAGCTCAGTACGGTGATCAACGCGCGCAGATCGTTCAGTTCCATGATTGCGCCTTAGTTGCGGTCTTTGAGTGCGAGGCCGAGGCTCTGCAGGTAAGCGATCAGCACGTCCAGTTCGGTCTTGCCTTGCAGCGCCTTGGGCGCCTCGGCAATTTCCTCGTCGGTGTACGGCACACCGAGCTTACGCAGAGTCCTCATGCGCGCCTGGATGGTGCTGTTGTCCACCGGCGCGTTCTCCAGCCACGGGTAGGCCGGCATGATCGACTCGGGCACCACCGCACGCGGATTGATCAGGTGGATGCGGTGCCATTCGTCGCTGTAGCGGCCGCCCACGCGGGCGAGGTCCGGACCGGTACGCTTCGAGCCCCACAGGAAGGGGTGGTCGTACACGAACTCGCCGGCCACCGAGTAGTGGCCGTAGCGTTCGGTTTCGGCCCGGAACGGACGGATCATCTGCGAATGGCAGTTGTTGCAGCCCTCGCGGATGTAGATGTCCCGTCCCGCCAGCTGCACCGCGTTGTACGGCTTCAGACCCGCCACCGGCGTGGTGGTGGACTTCTGGAAGAACAGCGGAACGATTTCGAGCAGACCGCCGACGCTCACCACCAACAACGTGAGGACGATCAGCCAACCGACGTTGCGCTCGATTTTCTCTTGTGTGAAAGCCATTTTCTTGATCCCTCGTTACGCGTGGGCATGAGCTTCGACGGGCGGGATGCGCGCATCCACGCGCTCCCCGATCGCTGCCGTCTTGATGAGGTTGTAGAGCATCAAGAACATGCCGGCCAGGTACATCAGACCGCCCAGAACGCGGATCGCGTAGAACGGCATGCTGGCCTTGGTCGACTCGACGAAGGTATAGGTGAGCGTGCCGTCGTCATTGACCGCGCGCCACATCAGACCCTGGGTCACCCCCGAGATCCACATCGCGGCGATGTACAGCACGATGCCGATGGTGGCGATCCAGAAGTGCAGCGTGATGAGCTTGGTGCTCCACATCTCGGTGCGGCCGTACATGCGCGGGATCAGGTAGTAGAGCGAGCCGATGGTGATGAAGCCCACCCAGCCGAGCGCGCCGGAGTGCACGTGGCCGATGGTCCAGTCGGTGTAGTGCGAGAGCGCGTTCACCGTCTTGATCGACATCATCGGACCCTCGAAGGTCGACATGCCGTAGAACGACAGCGACACGATCAGGAACTTGAGGATCGGGTCGGTGCGCAGTTTGTGCCAGGCGCCCGACAGGGTCATGATGCCGTTGATCATGCCGCCCCAGGACGGCGCCAGCAGGATCAGCGAGAACAGCATGCCGACGCTCTGCGTCCAGTCGGGCAGCGCGGTGTAATGCAGGTGGTGCGGACCGGCCCACATGTACACGAAGATCAGCGCCCAGAAGTGCACTACCGACAGACGGTAGGAGTACACGGGGCGCTGCGCCTGCTTCGGCACGAAGTAGTACATCATGCCGAGGAAGCCGGCGGTCAGGAAAAAGCCCACCGCGTTGTGACCGTACCACCACTGGATCATGGCGTCCTGCACCCCGGCGTAGGCCGAGTAGGACTTGAGGAACGTGGCGGGCAGCGCCGCGCTGTTGACGATGTGCAGCAGCGCCACGGCCAGGATGAAGGCGCCGAAGAACCAGTTCGCCACGTAGATGTGCGGCACCTTGCGCTTGGCGATGGTGCCGAAGAACACGATGGCGTACGCGATCCAGACGAGGGCGATCAGGATGTCGATCGGCCACTCCAGCTCGGCGTACTCCTTGGAGGTCGTGATGCCCAGCGGCAGGGTGATGGCCGCCAGGACGATGACCGCCTGCCAACCCCAGAAGGTGAAGGCCGCCAGCTTGTCACTGAACAGCCGCACCTGACAGGTGCGCTGGACGACGTAGTACGACGTCGCGAACAGACCGCAGCCGCCGAACGCGAAGATCACCGCGTTGGTGTGCAGCGGGCGTAGTCGCCCGAACGAAAGCCACGGTATGCCGTGGGTCATGTCCGGGAACACAAACTGTAAAGCGATGAACACGCCGACGAACATGCCGACGATGCCCCAGACCACCGTCATGACGGCGAACTGCTTTACAACCTTGTAGTTATAGGTTTCTTGTGTGGCGTCCATTGGTAGGCGCTTCCCCTTGGCTATGAAATTCGTTTGCGACGCGCGCAGGCATCCAATATGGCGAGCCAATCCTATGGCTCGCGAAAAATCTTCACTTGATTTAGGTCAAAGGCTGTTTCGAGACGCCATCCACGCGGTCGATAGCCACCATCGACCGGCGCGATATCGGTTCAGCGCGGCGTGCTTTGTCCCGAAGGACGGTCGTCGTCGAGCAGGATCTTGAAGGCGGGTCCTTCGAGATCGTCGAACTGGCCGCCCCGGAGGGCGTGCCAGAACACCACGGCGATCACGAACACCAGGACCACGGACAGCGGGATGAGCAGATACAGTGCATCCATCTTTCTTCACTTCCCCGCCTGCCCGCGGCGCAGCCGCAGCGCGTTCGCCACCACCAGCAGCGAACTCGCCGACATGCCCAGCGCGGCAAGCCAGGGTGAAACCAGTCCGGCCACGGCGGCCGGGATCACGAGCAGGTTGTAACCAAATCCCCAGGCGAGATTTTGCCTGATAATTCGGCGGCTTTTCTCGGTCAGCGCGAGAACGCGCAGCAAATCGTAAGGTTTGCCGCTCAGCAGCACCGCATCTGCGTGCGCCTGCGACAGCGTGGCGCCGCTCGCCATCGCGATCGACACGTCGGCCTGCGCGAGCACCGGCGCGTCGTTGACGCCGTCGCCCACCATCGCCACGACGCGCCCTTCGCGCTGCAGCGCGCGCACGTACTCGCCCTTCTCTTCCGGCGTGGCTTCGGCGCGCGCGTATTCGATGCCCAGGCGCTGCGCCACCTCGCGCACCGCGCCCTCGCCGTCGCCGCTGAGCAGATGCACGCGCTTGCCGGCGGCGCGCAGCGCCTCGATCAGCTCGCGCGCCTGCGGCTTGAGGGCGTCGCCCAGCACGAAACAGGCGACGGGTCCGCGGCGGTCGTACAGCCAGGCTTCGGTATGCATCGAGGCGTCGCGGCGGAGCGCCTGCGCCGCCGCAAGCGCTTCCGCGTAGCGGAATCTGCCCAGGCGGTAACGTTCGCCCTCCACCGTGCCTTCCACGCCTTCGCCGGGCGTATTGACCACTTCCACGGCCACGGCGCCCGCCTGGCCCAGTTCCTCCTCCGCGTAGCGCACGATCGCGCGCGCGATCGGATGCTCGGAGCCCGCTTCCAGCGCCGCGGCGATGGCCACGGCGCGTTCGCGCGAAAGCGCCCCGTGCATGCGCACGTCGAGCACACGCGGCTCGCCCTCGGTCAGCGTGCCGGTCTTGTCGAATACCACGTCGGTGGCGCGCGCGAGCGTTTCCACGACATGGCCGCGCGTGGCCACGAAACCGCGGCGCGCAAGCTCGCCCGTCGCGGCGGTCAGCGCGACCGGCGTGGCAAGCGACAGCGCGCAGGGACAGGTGGCCACCAGCACGGACACGGTGATCCACAGCGCGCGCTCCGGATCGACGAAACTCCAGCCCACGGCCGTGGCGGCCGCCACGACCAGGATCAGGGTCACGAACCGGTGCGCGTAGCGGTCGGCCAGTTCCGCCAGCGGCTGCCGCTCGGCGGCGGCGCGCTCGACCAGGCGCACGATCGAGGACAGCATGGTGTCGGTGCCCACCCGATCGATGCGCATGATCATCGGGCTGGTGACGTTGATGGAGCCGCCGACCAGCGCGCTGCCGGCCGTCTTCACCACCGGCAGGCTTTCGCCGGTCAGCATGCTCTCGTTCACTTCGCTCGCGCCTTCGACCACCGTGCCGTCGGCCGGCACCGCTTCGCCGGGCTTCACCAGGGCGTAGTCGCCCACGGCGAAATTCGCCACCGCGATGCGTTCGGTCTCACGCGAACGCGGGTAGTCCAGCAGACGCTCGCCGGTGGCGGGCGTCAGCCAGCCCAGGTAGCTCAGCGCATCGCTCACCTTGACGCGCGCGAGCAGTTCCAGATAGCGGCCGAGCAGCAGCACCGCGACGAACATGGTGACGGTGTCGAAATAGACGTCGCCGCTGGCGGTGAGCGTGGCCCAGACGCTCGCGCCGAACCCCACCGCGATGCCCAGCGCCACGGGGAAATCCATGCCGAAGCGGCGCAGGCGCCATTCGCGCCAGGCGCCGCGGAAGAAGGGCTGCGCCGAATAGCCGACCACGGGAATGGTGAGCAGCATGCTCGCCCAGCGCATCATCTGCTCGATGTCCTGCGTCATGGTCCCGTCGGTGGCGACGTACACCGGAATGGCGTACATCATCACCTGCATCATGCCGAAGCCGGCGACGAACAGGCGCCACAGCCATTGCCGGTGCTCGGCCTTGCGCAGCAGCTCGGCGCGGTCCGGCTGGTAGGGATGCGCACGGTAGCCGATGGCGCGGATGCGTTGCAGCACGCGGCTCAACGGCGTGTCCGGGTTCCAGCGCACCTGCGCGCGGCGCGTCACATAGTTCACGTCCACCGCCTGCACGCCGTCGATGCGCTTCAGGGTTTCCTCGACCAGCCACACGCAGGCCGCGCAGCGCACGCCTTCCAGAAGCAGGCTGGCTTCGCAACTGCCGTCTTCGTTCCTGCGCACGAACGTGGACTGGAACGTCGGGTCGTCGTAGACGGACAGAAGCTCCCCGTCGGCTTCATCCGGGCGTTCGGCGGGAGCCGTGCGAAGGCGGTAATAATCGTCGAGTCCCTGGTCGAGAATGGCGAGCGCCACCGCTTCGCAGCCCGGACAGCAGAAGGTGCGCCACTGGCCGCCGACGAACGCGCGCCGGCCGCCGGCGCCTTCGGCAGGCAGGCCGCAATGGAAACAGACGGAATCGAGTTCGGCGTCGCGCTCGGCGACTTCCGGCAATGCTGCGCTCAGAAGCTGCTCCTTCTCGTTCATGGGGGAGGCTAAGGTATATCGGTGCGGCCGATTTGATGGAGATCAAATCGGGAGGACCGTGTCCGCGATTCTTCCGCCGGCCGCGCAACGCGTGCACAATGCGCGGCTTTCTTGTTTCACCGTCATGCCACGCCCGTTGCCGACCCGACCGCTGCCGGACTATATCCGCAAAAACCTGCGGCTGCTGTCGATCGGCATCAATCCCGGCCGGATGTCGTCGGAACTGGGGTTCGCGTTCGCGCATCCGCGCAACCGCTTCTGGCCCGCGTTCAACGCCGCCGGACTGGTGCCTGAGACGCTCACGCCCTCGGTCGCGGCGGTGGAACGCCTGTTCCATCACTACGGCATCGGATTCACCGATGTGGTGAGCCGCCCCACCCCTCAGGCCAGCGACCTCACCGCCGCGGACTGGCGTGACGGTGCGTCGAAATTGCGCGCAAAACTGGAACGCTATCAGCCGGGCATCGCCTGGTTCCACGGCCGCCTGGCATTGCACAACTTCCTTCGCTACGGCGGCTTCGCGATGAAACCCGAGAACTGGGGACTCCAATCGTTCCGCATCGGCGCCACGCGCGTCTTTCTGTCGCCTTCGCCGAGTCCGGCGAACGCGGCGGTGCGCCTGGAAACATTGATCGACAACTACCGCGCCCTGCGCGACCTGCTCGAACCATGAGCGCGCAGGTGGTGGTGATCGGTGCCGGCCCGGCCGGATTGATGGCGGCCGAATGCCTGGCGCGCGCCGGCGTGGCCGTGGACGTTTACGAGCGCATGCGCACGCCCGGGCGCAAATTCCTGATCGCCGGCCGCGGCGGGCTGAATCTGACGCATTCCGAGCCGCGTCCCGGTTTCGATGCGCGTTACGGCGCGCGGCAGCGCGAAATCGCCGCGCTGCTCGACGCTTTCGGGCCGGAAGCGATGCGCGCCTGGGCCGACGAGCTGGGCGCGAAAACCTTCGTCGGCAGCTCGGGCCGCGTCTTCCCCGAGGCGATGAAGGCCGCGCCCTTGCTGCGCGCGTGGCTCGAGCGCCTGCGCGAGGCGGGCGTGCGAATCCACACGCGCCACCGCTGGACCGGCTGGTCGGCCGATTTCTCGCACCTGGTGTTCGACACGCCCGAAGGGGCGCGCGAGGTCCGCGCCGACGCCATCGTGCTCGCGCTGGGGGGCGGCAGTTGGGCGAAGCTCGGTTCGGACGGCGCCTGGGTCCCGCTGCTCGCCGCCCGCGGCGTGGAGATCGCTCCGTTGAAACCCTCCAACTGCGGCTTCGAAGTGCGCTGGTCGGACCGTTTCCGCGAACGCTACGCCGGCGAGCCGGTGAAATCGGTCGCGCTGCGGTTCGGCGACACGCACCTGCACAGCGAATTCGTGATCAGCGTCTACGGCGTCGAAGGCAGCGGCATCTACGCGCTTTCCGCGCCGTTGCGCGCGGCGATCGAACGAGAAGGCGCGGCGGTGCTGTACGTCGATCTCGCTCCTGCACGTTCGGCCGAATGGCTCGAAGCGCAGATCGCGCATCCGCGCGGTTCGCGCTCCATGGCGAGCCATCTGCAAAGCCGTATCGGCCTGCGGGGCGTGAAGACCGCGCTGCTGCGCGAATGCCTGCCCGCCGAAAGCTTCGCCGATCCGGCCACCCTCGCCCGCGGCATCAAGGCGCTGCCGCTGCGGCTC
>NICF_comb_assmDRAFT_10000167_pt1 | contig 51517 bp, 32 predicted proteins | sample NewIslPassag4_SG_FD_11279 | JGI IMG/M metagenome (IMG submission 11279)
GCCAGTTCGGCGTCCCCTACGAGTGAGCGCCGGCGGGCGCTCGCGAGGCGGCCGCTGCCGCGGGCCGGCTCGCCCAACGGGAATCACCGAGCGTCCAAGCACGCGATCGAAAGCTGCCCCGAGGAGATCTCGGGGCAGCTTTTCGTGTGTGCTCGGTGAGGCCCGGGCCCGGGTGGTTCTTACCCACGCGCATTTGGAGAATTTTCACGTGACGCTTCCGAAAAGGAAGGCGCCGCCCTTCCAGGGGCAGATCCCGGGGGATGTGACCCTGTTCACGGCGCCCTGTAAAGCCGCTCCACCAGGTTCACGCCGGGCTCCTCGAGCCAGCGGGCATCAGCTTCGACCTGCGCTTGCTCGAACGCGACGGCGGGGTCGACGTTCTCGTGAAATACCTTGGAGAGCGCGGAGCTGACGACGCTAAAGTACCAGCTGGGAAGCGGCCCCGGATAGACAGTGTACGGCACCTGGACTGCCAGCATCTGGAAGGCCCCAGATGGGTCGTCCAGCGCGGGATGATCCCAGACGTCCCTGCGCCCGGGGATCCGCCCCAGCTCCCTATTGAGGAGGGCGTAGAAATCGTCCTGGTCGTAGAGCCACTTGATGAAACGGAAGGCTTGCTGTTTTCGCTCTGCGGGTATGTTATAAGGCACGGCGAGGCCGGCTTCGTAGTTGTTGCGGGCTCGGGCCGGCAGGCTGTCCCCGGTGACCGTCGGAATCGGCGCTACCTTGAAGTGAACATCTGGGGCGTTGGTGTGCAACGTCCCGTTGTACCACGTCCAGTTATAGAGCATGGCGATGCCGCCCGTCTCAAAGGTGCCCGGGAAAGCATCTCCGGGAACCGGGCCCACGTTGGCTTCAGCGATCTTCAGCAACACATCCAAGGCAGCCCGGCTCTCAGGGGACAGCAGGGCGGCGCCGCCATCTTCTTTAAAAAGGTAACCCCCGTGCTGATAGACAAGGTCCGGGAAGACATACTGGGCGTTGGACCTGAGGATCTCGAATCCGGCTCTGACGAGCCGCCCGTCGGAATCGTACCGCGCCAGTTGTTTCGCCTGTTGGAGAATCTCCGCCCAAGTGTCACCGGGCTGGTCGATGCCCGCGGCAGCCAGCAGGTCGGGGTTGTAGAAGATGCCCGACGTCATGATCCCTGCAGGGAAGAAGTACATCCGCCCGTCGATGACGGCGGCTTGGTCGAACATGATGTAACGCTCGCGCATCTCGTCGAGGTCGAAGAGCTCTTGCGGGTAGGGAGCGAGGAGCCCTTGGAATTGCCCCCACTTTTCGTTGTGGAACTGGTGAAGGTCGGGCGCTGTTCCGGTAGAGATCGCGATGGGAAGCTTCTCCCAGAACTCGTCCCACGGGATGATCGTCGTCTCAATCACGATATCGGGATTGAGCTCGTGATAGCGGGCGGCAAACTCCCTGATCAAGTTGGCCCGGGGCTCAAACCAATCCCAGTGGATCAGTGTCATCGTTTGAGCGCTTGCAGGCAGCACGAGCGCCAGCGACAGTAGTGCTACAGCGGCTCCAAGAAAGGCGCGACGCACGGTAATCCGAGCTCCCTTCTGATCGCAGGCAATTTCCTGACGGTCGTAAGTACTTCGAGATCCACAGAGACTTGCGATCCACCGCCCACTCGGTGCGAACGTCCGAGGCGATGCCCGCAAAAGGCACAAGCGTTCAAGGCGTAAGGCCTGCGCGTCACCTTCCTTCTGGCCCGTCATGCAGACAGGACCAAAGAGTGTAAGGAACAGAATAGTGTAAGAAATATATGTGTGCCTGAATTTCGAAAACCAACAGGGGGCCTCCTGCCGAGCACCGTGAGGTCGAGCCCTTGGACGTCATGAAGAATACATCGACGTCAGGCTGCTTGACAAAACACTCGCGTGATCGGCAAGTGGGAGGCGGCAAAACAGGCCGTCGGCATACTGTCTTCGCTGATAGGAGGTGATGCTGGCGCTCAAAACTGGCCTCCCGCGAGAGAGGTGAAACGCCCTTCACGGGCTTCAATGCATAAGGGTCAGCTCGATCTGCTGNGTTCTCGCGGGTGAAAATGATGTTGAATNAACAAACTTAACAGTTTCTTGTGATTGGCGGAGCTGCCAGGACTGTAGGCGGATGCAAGCTGGATTACGGGCACGAGGGTGACACGGGAATACCACCAGCGAAAAGGGGATGGGTGAAGTGGTGATCCGTTGGAATTTCAAACAGGTGAGCTTGGGTGTGGTGATCTTTGTATCGGCCCTGCTTCTAGCAACCAGCCCGCTTGTGGCGCAGACCACCTTGGAGTACTGGATCTGGGACAACAACCAGTTGCCGGCGGTTCAGCAGATCATAGAGGCCTTCGAATCAGAGTATCCCAACATCAAGGTCAACGTCAGCGTCGTCGGTTGGGGCGAATACTGGGAGAAAACCGTCGTAGCCATTTTGGGTGGTTCGGGTCCAGATGTCTTTTGGATGACGATGTACGACGTGATCAGCTGGATCGAACGCGGCCTCATCGAGGATCTCACCGCCCGCATCGACAGTGATCCCATCGCATCCCAACACTTCGCCGAGATGTGGCCGATTTTGACCGAGGCTTACACGTATAAGGGCAGGATTTGGGGGATGCCGCGAGACTTCGACTCGATCGCCGTCGTGTACAACACGAATTACGTGGCGGAAGCGGGTCTGCCCGACCTCAGCGCCATCGATGACCACTGGACCACGGACGACTACGTGGACTACGCGAGGAGAATGACGATCCGGTCCGGGGATCAGGTCCAGCGGTGGGGAGCTATCGTCTCCGGTTCGATCCAAGAAGGCTACGGAAACTTTGTCCGGACCTTCGGCGGGGAGTTCTTTAACGAAGAGCGCACCGCGATGATTGTCGATTCTGCAGCCTCGCGAGAAGCGATTCAGTACCTCTACGAGTTGATCCATGTCCACCAGGTGGCGCCCTTGGGGGACCTCGACATCTTTCACCAAAACCAGGCGGCGATGATCCCGATCGGCAACTGGAACCTCCGGTGGACGAGGCAGCTTGTGCCTCAGACGGAGGTGGCTCAGCTGCCGCTTGCATCGCGGACCGGGCAGCGCAGCAGCATGGTCCACGGCTTGGCTGACGTGATCAACCCCTACAGCGAGAACAAGGACGCCGCTTTTGAGTTCATTAAGTTCTTGTCCAGCTACGCGGCCCATGAGATCTTGGGCTCGACCGGTACGGTGATTCCCTCCCGCCAGGACGCTTCGTTGCTGTACTTTGCCGCGGACGTTCTTCCGGGTACGTCTACCGCTTACCTCGAGGCCATTAACTACGGAGCGATCTACCCGTCAACACCGTATCTGGCAAGGAACCAATGGGAACCAATCCTGTCCAGCGCCGTGCAGCGGGCGCTCAACGGAGAAGTACCGGTGGAGGAAGCTCTGAGCACGGCGCAAGCGCAGATCAACAGCCTGATCAGCGAGAATATGAAAAAGGAATAAGCAGTGTTGAACCCTCGAGCTCGCGGTCCTCGGACCGCGAGCTCGATGATGTCAGCGAGGCGGGTCTCCACTCCCGTCGTCGACCGACCCGTATCGTTCTTGGGGCCGTGCCGGCAAACTTCGGGGCGATCGGCCGCCACTTAAGCGGCAGGAAGCTTTCCTGAGGAAACTTGCCAATTAACCCAGAGACACATCGACGTAGCTGAAGTACGGGCCGGCCTGCTTTCCGTCGCGTGTTGCGACCAGTGCGAAGTGGAGCGCGAGGGATTCTCCGCCCCCGTGTTTCAAATCGATCTCGAGGGTGTGCGTTCCTTTGGAAAGTTCGACCTCGACCGCGCGGCCGCGATGATACGCCGGGGCGGTCGACGGATCCCCGGGATCGGGGTCGTCCAAGACGCACCGGCCGTCGAGCAAGGCTCGCACCGGGTTGCCGGTGCCCAGCACGAGGCGGCCCCTTCGGGGCGAGGGGACCGAAAGCATCGTCCGCAACCGGTAGACGCCCTCTTCGAGAGCTGCGAACGCCTTGGCCACATCGATCCGGCCGGCCGGAACGACTAACATCTTCTTTTCACCCGACGGAGATTCGATCTCCCAGCAAACGCCCCTGACGAAGCTCAGCTCTTCGCGCTCGCCGGTCCAGAGAAAGCCGTTGTGGTCGCGCTCGACTTGCATCGACACCCGGTAGACGGGCTGAATCGAGTTGGAGCTTGGGTTTGAACCGAAGAACCCGGCAGAACCAGCGGAGTCGATCGTTTCTGGAGGAACTCGAAACGAGACGGTCACTCGCCGCGACTCACCGGGCTGCAGCGCGTAAGGTACCTCCTGCACTCCTTGCCAGCCTTCGGGCAGGTGAAAGCGAATCCGACCGTCCCACTCATCGCCTGAGCGATTGCAGATTTCGAGCGTCACACTCAGTTCTCCGCCCGGGTAGGCCCACGGGCCGTCGTCTCCGTAGTTGACCGTCACTTCAAGCCCGGGAGACGCGTGGGCAGGTTTAGGCACCCAATAGGTGGTCGATTGCGGCCGCCGCCGCCACAGCGATTCAGGCCGGGGCCGGGGGCGGCCCGCCCAGTATGCGCGCACCTCCGCGGCGGCGCGGAGCGTCCGCTCCGTGAGCTCTTCGAGTGTGAAAGGCGCGGGAAAGCCGCGGACGGCGGAGCTCACCACGACCCGGTTTCCCAGAGGCTCCTTCCACCTTTCGGGGATGGCGTTGAACCCGTGGAGGATGCCGAGGATCGCACCGAGCGTGGCGCCAGTACAGTCGGTATCGTAGCCGCAGTTGACCGCCTTGCAGATACAATCTCCGAAGCTCGTTCCATAGAGCCAGCCTAGGATGGTAAATGCGACGTTTTGCGGCGCGTCGGTAAAGTTGCTCCTTCCGTGGTGCTCGAGGACTTTTGCACGGCAGGCCTTCCAATCAAGGCCCTGCTTGTGCCAGGCTACGGTGTCACGGACGGCTTGGGCGACGCGGGACTCTTGAGGGATCACAGAAAGCCCGGTCTCGATCAGCTTCTCCCGGTCCGGCTCGACGAACGCGGCGCTTTCGATCGCGGCAAAGAACATCTCGCCGTAGACGCCTTCACCGCCGGCATGATCCGTGATCGCGTCGTGATACGCGTAATACGCCGCGAGCTCGGGTTCGCCGGGGCAGACCATGGCCCAAATCTCGGAGCGGATCGGTGCGCCCATGCAGTCGATGAACGGATTGTCGAACCACCCGGAGACCGGGGGGCGTAAGCCCTTGCGCATGTTGGTCAAGGCATACCCGTACTCATCGAAGGGGAAGAAAACGTGCTCCTTCCACTCTTCGGCCAGCTCGACGGCTTGGAGCCGGGGACCGTACGTCTCCAGGGCATGCAGCCAGACCAGCTGCAGATCGAGGTCGTCGTTGGCGAGAGGACCGTCCGGGAGCTTGGGATAAAANTCGTAGTCCATCAGCTCCTTGCGGCCCTCGAGCGGGCCGCCCAGCGTGCCGCCGATGTTCTTTCCCGCCCAGCCTCCGTACACCTTGTCACGAAAACAGAGATCGATTTGCCCGCTTGCATTGTTCAAGTTGGCTCGCCTCGCGTCTTGGGTTAAAGATAAAGCCTACCGACGTCCGAGCGCCTCGGATAAGGCATGGGAGAATAGACGTCGATGAGCTAGACCTGCGAAATTCCCCTAGCTAATTCGCCGTCTCCGCGCGGATCACTCTCTCGCCAGGCGTTCAAACTCGGTCTGGAAGTCGTGATGGATGCGCTCGGCTGCTTCCCGGGCCGACATTTCGCCGTGGGCGAGAGCGTTGCGGTAACGCCCAAGGACGCTGTTAAAGGCAAAGCCGACTCGGGGCACCGCTCGACCATGCTCGACGACCTGCATCGCAAGGAGCGTAGCGCTGGCCGGAGCGCCGGAGAATGCGACTTGTTCAGCCCATTCGTTCATGAGCGAGACGCGGGGCGGAAGGCTCCGCACAGGTTCGACGACCAGCTTGCGAGAGGCCTCGTGGCTTACTAGGACCTTCATCCACTCCCACGCGGCGTCGGGGACGCTCGTCGTGGCGGACATGGCCCATCCGCCGCCCGTAGCGGCGACGACGAGCCCCGCTTTCCCCATGGGCAAGCTGGACACGTCGAAACGGAATTGATTGTTCAACCGGTGCGTCGTCGTGGCCCACGAGCCATCCAACGTCATGGCGGCCTGCCCGGCGAAGAAAAGGTTGGAGTAGCCATCGGTGTCAAAGCGGGGTGAAACCTGCAGCTCGTGCACCAGGGTGACAGGCAGCTGCAGGGCGTTGACTGTCGCCGGGTCGTTGGCGGCGGAAGCGGTGTACGTCTCGTTGAACAGCCTGCCGCCGTGCGACATGATAAACCCTTCGGCCCATTGGCTGAAGTACCACGTCAGCCCTGTGAGCGCCCAATGAGTCGTTCGATCCCCATCTCGCCTCGTGAGCTTCTTAGAGGCTTCGATCAGATCGTCCCACGACCAACCGTAGGTGGGATAAACCACCCCTGCCATGTCAAAAAGGTCCTGGTTGTAGTAGAGCCCGATGACCGAAAAGTCGAAGGGAAGGGCCCACCACTTGCCGTTGTACTGCAGTTCGGCGACTTGGGCGGGGATGAAGTCTTCAATGAAAAGCTCAGCCGCGTCTTTACGCACGAAGGGATCGATGTCGTAGATCCAGCCGCTCTTGACGAAGTGACTGTCCGTGCCCGGGCGGACGTAAAAGACGTCCGGGGCAACGCCCCCTGCGATGGCGGTGATCAGCTTGCCGTAGTAGTCGGTCTCGCCGTCGACCTGGTTTTGCCAATCGATCGTGATCTGCGGATGCTCAGCCTCGAAAGCGGCGATGAGCTCCTNAAACACTGGCTCGTNTTCCAAACGGTGGTTCGTCCAAAACACGACGGTGGTTTGAGCGAACGCACCGTGCGGACTCCACCCCTGGATGTTTGCAAAGAGAATAACCGCTGCCCAAAGGATCAACACCGTCTTTTCCGTCGGATAGGGCCGGCGGTTGGTCCCAACACTTGTCCTCTCCATTGTGATACCTCCCCTGATGCCAGGTTTCCAATTCTGATCAAAGAATAAAAAACCCACAACAAAATGATCAAGTCACAAAAAAAGAATGCCAAAGACGCAAATGTGAACAAAGAATGACCAAAAGGGTGCGCCTGGTCTTGTTTTCGAAGAAATCCCCGCGATCTCTCGAGGATCGCACCGTAAAGCCCGGTAGAGAACCACCTGCGCTCTCGGTCAGTGCCGGCCAATCGCCGCCTGAGAGCTTGGCGAGGCGTCTAAGAGCGGATCGAGACGAGTTTTCGAGCCACAGGCTCATGCGCGGCATCGTTCACGTCGTACACCAGGGGCATTCTCAGCTGGACAGAAAAGCCGCAGGCCCTACCCTCTATGGTCACGCCGTATTGACGGCCGTAAAGGTGTTGCAGCCGCTTGTGGACGCTGGATAGGCCCATGCCCTGCCCGCTGGTTTCGCCTGCTCCGGATTCCTCGTTGAGGCGGAGCTTGAGCCGCTGTTCCTGCTCGGGAGTGATGCCCGGGCCGTTGTCCGCTACCCGGACGGTCAACAGGTTTTCCTCGCGGGTGACGTAGAGCTCGATGGTGACGGGATGGACGCTCGCTTCGACCGCGTGGATGAACGCGTTTTCGACGAGGGGCTGGACGGTGAACTTTGGGATCCTGCAGGCGAGGAGCTCCGGGGCTTCTAACCGCATCCGGTAATCGAACCTGTCCCCGTAGCGATGCCGCTGCAAGGAGATGTAACGGTCGAGGTACCAGAGTTCTTCCCCCAAGGTGACGATGGGGTGGTGGCGCCGCACCGAATAGCGGAAGAGGTCCGCCAGGGCCCGCAACATGTCGATGACGTCGGCGTTCCTTTTAGCGATGGCCTTGCTCGCCATGCGGTCGAGCACGTTAAACAAGAAGTGAGGATTGATGCTGGCCTGCAGGGCGCGGTATTCCGCCGCCAGGGCTAGCTCTTGGGTTTCATGGAGCCTGCGGTAGGCACTGGAGAGGGTGTAACCGATGACGCTGGCTACAGCGATGCTGAGCGCGGTCATCACCAGAGTGCCCAAAGCAAGAAAAGCCACCGGTCGGAACACTTCATGGGCTGAACGTTCCACTGTGATCACCAGGCCGAGCGACGGGACGCGCAAAAAGACAGCGGCTCGCTTCTCTCTTTCCCTGTCAAAGAGGGTGAATCCCATTTCATCTTCGGGCCGGGCCTGGAGGAGGCGCATCAGGGGATCGTCCGGGCTCGCCCGCTGCATGAGGAGGTCGTTTCGGAAGTAGCGGTAGGGTCTTGCGACCAAAAGGCCGTCGGGGGTGTATAAAGAGACGGGGTTCTGTCTCCAATCGGAGGCCTCAAGGAACAGCGCGTGGTTGAGGTCCAGTTCCACCACGAGCATTCGAGTAATGTCGGAGTTTCGAGTCGCGATGCGGATGAGAGGAAGCGTCACAGCCAGCCCGTCGTGGGAAGGGACAGGCTGGCCGACGAAGACCTGGCTGTTGGAGAGCGTCCGGCTAAAGGAGTGAAGGGCTCCGGAAGTGAGAAACGTCTGCCACCAGTCAAGCTGGGCGAGGTGTTCCAGGCGAGTGTTGTAGGACGGGATGACAAGGCCGGTGTCGTAGTAGACCCAGCTTCTCACGATGCTGGGAAACGACTCCTTGAGGGCGTGTAAGCTCTCCTGCACCAAGTCGACATGGCCCGCCTTGAGGGCTTGGGCATTGATCGTGCTGTCGAGCCCGCTCCTTAAGACGTAGAGGATGTGCTCTAGCTGCTCCCGGTAGAGCTTGGCCTCCCAGTACAAGCTCCCCTGCACTTGGTCGGTCAAATGGCGCGAGACCTGGGTGTGGGTGACGATGCTCCAGGCGATCGTCACCGCGGCGATCAGGCCGCATGCAGTTAGCCAGACGTCTCGGGTCTGCCGCGGAGTGACCACCGATCCTCCCTCCAGCTGGTCAAAGTTGCGCTGAAAGCATTGCACGCCGAACTTCAGGGAGCGTTTCGATCAAACCCCGGTCTGGAACAGCTTAGATTCGGTTCATCCTGATATCAAATCGAGCTTACTGCAGGAAACGGAGGCGCCTATGCGTGCGACTTTGATGCAAACCGAGGGGTCTCGCAGCTAGATGCCTATCTCGCCGCGATGTCCAGGAATGCCTTCCGGTACCTCCTCGGGCTCTGACCCGTAGCCTTTCGAAAGAGTTTGGAAAAGTAGCAAGGATNGTCGTATCCTACCATCTCCGCGATCTCTCGCACGGGGCGGGANGTCCGGGAGAGCAGCTCTTTCGCCCTTTTGATCCTCACTTCCGCCACAAACTCGACGAACGACTTGTGGCACCATTTGGAAAACTGGGCGCTCAAGTAGGCGGGGCTTACGCCCACGTGCTTTGCGACGTCGGCCAGCGACAACGGATGCGAGTAGTGCTGTACGATGTACTCTTGCGCTTTGACGATGTAATCGGGAGCGAGATTTCCCACCTGGCGATTGTGTTCCCTAGGGACGGGCGCTGAGAGGGGCACCTGAATGGGGAGCGAGTTTCGCTTCACATGGCTCTCGCGGATGTTCTTAAGCAGGTCGGCTACGGCGTTGGGGAAGATGGGTTTTAGCAGGTAGTCGTGCACGTTGAGGCGGATGGCCTGCTGCGCGTACTCAAACTCGTCGTATCCGCTGATGACGACGGCGCAGCCGTCCCAGCCCCGGGCTTTCGCGCTCTTCAGCAAGGTGAGGCCGTCGACGACGGGCATCTTGATGTCGGTGATCACCACGTCGGGGCTTAGGGCATCGATGAGGAGCAGCGCTTCGTCTCCGTTGAGCGCCTTCGCGACCACGTGAAAGCCCAGGCCCGCCTCGCTGATGTACCTCTCCAGGGTGTCGACGACATCCCGCTCGTCATCCACCACCATAACCTGGTACATTTCCCGCTCCCCCCGCCGTAATGCCGACAAACCCCGGATCCACTGCAATCCCCGATCTAAAAAAACGACAAGAACAGTTAAAAGTTTTCTATTATGAAACAAAACTGGACATCGGTATATTCAGTATAAGCGCTTCCTGTTCCTCTCGCTCGGAATTGGGGAGCCGCGACGACCACCATAGGGAGGAGAGAGCATGCCGCGAAGAAAGATCGTCGTGTTGTTCATCCTGTTCTGCTCGCTGCTTGCAGCCGCCGTCCCCGCGTCGGCTCAAGTGACCACCATCCGCTACGCATTCTGGGGAAACCCGGCGGCCATCGGCGTGGAGCAAGAGATCATCGACGCCTTCCACGAGGCGCACCCCGACATCCGGGTCGTGCCTGTAGCCGTCGCCTACAACGATTACCACCCGAGGCTTTTGACCCAGATCGCCGGTGGACTCGCGCCCGACGTGATGCGCATCGACTCGTACTACTTCATCGACTTCCTGCGGACCGGCGCCTTGATGGACATCACCCCGCTCATCGAGCGAGACGGTCTCGACATGAGCCTATATTATCCGGCCGGCCTCCTGGACAGCATGTACGAGGGGCGCTATTACGGCCTCCCGTGGGGAACGGCGCCGCTTTACATGATCATCAACTTGGACATGTTTGAAGATGCAGGCTTGGCCGTGCCCGATCCCGACTGGGACTGGAACGTCTTTGAGGAGATCGTCCAAAAGCTGGCCCGGGGCGAAGGGACGAGACGCCAGTACGGCTATGGATTTGAGGCGTTGATGGTCCACATGTTCCCGTTCCTCTGGGGGGAGGGGGTGGACCTCTTCGACGAGACGCTCACCAAGTACGCGTTGAATGACCCCAAGGCCGTGGCGGTGATCGACCGGTTCGCCAAGATGGTGGCCGACAGACTCCTGCCCGATCCGGCGAACTTTCAGACGGCCGAGGTCCTCAACCGCTGGATGATCAACAACGCCGTGGCCATGAGGATGGGGTCGGCGCAGGAGGTCTTGGCGCTGCAGCAAGCGGAGAACCTGCGTTTTATCGTAGCGCCCATGCCCGGCGGGCCCGCGGTGAAAAACACGACGGTGTACAAGTCCAATACCGTGGCCATCAGCGCTTCGAGCCAAAACGTGGAAGCCGCGTGGACCTTCCTCAAGTTCCTGCGGGGACCGGGGCTTGAGGGCGAAAAGCTCTACATGCAGGCCAACCGCATCCCGCCCACCTTTAACATTCCGGAGCTTTGGGAGATCTTCGCGGATCCTTCGAAGCACCCGTTCAACATCGTGGAGATGACCCAGCTCATCGCGGAACAGTACGCGCACTTGCTTCCGCTTCGCCCCGGTTGGAACGAGTTCATGGGGATCATCGAGCCCGAGCTGCAGCGGATCTTCGCAGGGCAGGTGCGCGCCCAAGAGGCGCTGGATCGTATCGCCCCGCGGGTCCAAGAGGTCCTGGACCGCACGGGCCTCTAGAAGCGAAAGCTCCGAGGCAGCGGTTTGAGCGCGGCGTTACCACATCATCGCGGCTCACAAGGGAATGGCGCGCCGTTCCCTTGTGAGCCGGATCGTTGAAGAGGGGGTGAACCGGTGGCGAAAAGCAGGTTGCGCCGGCGAGAAACCGTGGCCGGGTATCTCTTTCTCGCTCCAAATCTCATCGGGTTCCTGGCGTTCATGATCTTTCCGGTCGTGGCTTCGTTGCTGCTCAGCTTTACCAGCTGGAATCTCATTCAAGCCCCGGTCTTCGTCGGGGCCGACAACTACCGCCAGTTGGCCGCGAATCCGCTGTTTTGGCAGACGCTCAAAAACACCGCGTACTTCACGTTCGCGGGCGTCCCATTGCAGATCGTCCTTGGCCTTCTGCTTGCGATCTTGCTGAACGACAAGACCAGGGGAGTAGAGTTCTTCCGGACGGCTTACTTTCTGCCGGTGGTCAGCTCGACGGTGGCCGTCTCGCTGATTTGGCAGTGGTTGTTTGACTCTCACTCCGGGCTCATCAATTATCTCTTGGAACTTGTGGGAATCGGTCCTATCCCGTGGCTCGTCTCGCCGAAATGGGCGATGCCGAGCGTCATCATCGTCGCCGTGTGGAAGGGCGTCGGCTACAACATGGTCATCTTCCTCGCGGCGCTGAAGGGCGTTCCCGCCGAGCTGTACGAGAGCGCCCGGATCGACGGGGCGGGCAGCTGGAAGCAGTTTTGGTCCATCACGTTCCCGCTCATCTCCCCGAGCACGTTCTTCGTGATGGTGACATCGATCATCAACTCGTTCCAGGTCTTCGACGTCACCACCGTGTTGACCGGGGGCGGACCGGCCAACGCCACCAACACGCTGGTCATGATGATCTACCAGTACGCGTTCCAGTTCTTCCGCATGGGGTACGCCTCCGCCATCGCCTACGTGTTGTTCGGCATCGTCCTGATCTTTACGCTGTTTCAGGCGTACCTGTCCAAGAGATGGGTGCATTACTAGGATCGCATGGGATGAAGGGGTGACGAGGAGTGCGTTCCGCAGCGCCCGCGGCATCGCCGCGACGCGTTCCATCAAAGCCGATCGAGCGAAAACGCTCTTTTTTGTGGGCCCGGCTTTTGAGTTATTTCATCTTGACGGCGGGAGCGGTCGCCATGATCATGCCCTTCGTGTGGACGCTCGCCGCTTCCTTCAAAACCTACAGCGATATGTTCTATAACCCGTATCGCTTGATCCCCACGGAGTGGACGTGGAGAAACTACGCGGAAGTGTTCCGCCAAGTGCCCTTCCATCTCTATATCCTGAACACGGCCAAGATCACCGTGCTCTCGACGGCCGGGGTGCTCGTGACGTCGGCGTTGGCCGCCTACGCATTCGCTCGTCTCGAGTTTCCGGGCCGGGATTTGGTCTTCATCGCATACCTTGCGACGATGATGATCCCAAGGCAAATCACGCTGGTGCCCACGTTTGTCCTGATGAAGTGGTTTAACCTCCTGGATACCCACGCGTCGCTCATCCTTCCCGGCATGTTCAGCGCGTACGGCACGTTCCTGCTCAGGCAGTTCTTCCTCACGGTGCCCCGGGAGTTGGAAGAAGCGGCGACCATCGACGGATGCGGTTACATCAGGCGGTTTACGACCATCATCCTGCCGTTGTCCAAGCCCGCGCTTGCGACGCTTGGGATCTTCACGATGATGCAGGTGTGGAACGACTTCCTGTACCCGATGGTCTTTATCCAGACCGCGGAGCTTCGGACCATCTCCCTGGGTCTTTCGATCTTTCGCGGGGATCTCGACATCCAATGGAATTTGATCATGGCGGCGACAGTGGTCTCGATCGTCCCGATGACGATCGCTTTCTTGTCAGCCCAGCGGTTCTTTGTGGAAGGCATCGCCCTGACGGGTCTGAAGGGGTAAGTGCAGGCCCCCCTCCACCGGCGATTTCTTGGCGACGTTTTCGCCGACGGTTGCTCCAACTTAAGCCGGGGAGAGGGGCCGGTGGATTACCCCTTCATTCCGGTTAACGTAATTCCCTCGATGAAGTAGCGCTGCCCGAGGAAGAAGAGGATGATCACCGGGAGAATGACCACCGTCGCGGCGGCCATCAGCAAGTGCCACTGCGCGGTGTACATCCCTGTGAACTGTGCGAGACCGATGGCCACGGTGAACTTATTGGGATCGGTGAGATAGATCACCGGCCCGAGCAAGTCGTTCCACACACCGAGGAACGAGAAAATGGCCACCACGATCAGCGCAGGCTTAGCAAGGGGGAGCATGATTGAGCTAAAGACGTAGAGGGGACTAGCCCCGTCCACGTAAGCCGCCTCGTCGAGCTCGTATGGAATGGTCATGAAGAACTGGCGCAACAGAAAGATGTAAAACGGGGCGCCAAACCACGCGGGGGCGATGAGCGGCGTAAAGGTGTTGACCAACCCAAGCCGGCTCCAAAGGATGAAGGTCGGGATCAGAGTGACGGCATAAGGGAGCATCATGGTGGTCAACAGGATGCCGAAAACCAGGTCGCGCCCACGCCAGCGGAGCCTGGAAAAGCTAAACGCCGCGAGCGCTGAAGAGATGACGGTGCCTAAGACAACTCCGACAGCGATCTTGACTGTATTGAGAAAGTAAAGGCCGAATGGCACGGTAGTCAAAGCATCGGGGTAGTTTTGCCACACGAACGGCCGTGGGATCCACTCGGGCGGCACGATAAAGATCTGGCTCATTTCCATGAACGAGCTGCGCACAAGCCAGGCAAAGGGAAAGAGCGTGATCACCGATCCGATCCCAAGGAGCGTGTAGGTGATCAGGGTAGCAATCCTCTTTTGAACCGGCCGGCGCTTCAACACGCCGGGCGAGATGCTGGCCTGGGAGGACATGGGTTATCGTCTCCCTCCACCTTCGTAGTAGACCCAATACGGCGACGAGCGAAAGATGAGGACTGTAAAGACGATGACGATCACGAAGAGGACCCATGCGATCGCCGAGGCGTATCCCATGCGACCGTATTCAAAGGCCTGGACGAATAGATAATAGACCATGAACAGGCTCGAGTAGTTGGGCCCCCCGTCGGTCATGATGTAGGCCTGCGAAAAGACCTGAAACGTCCCTATAATCCCCATCACGAGGTTAAAAAAGACGATGGGAGACATCATCGGCACCGTGATGTGCAGCCACTTGCGAAAGGCCGTGGCTCCGTCGATCTCGGCGGCCTCGTAGTACTGAGTCGGGACTCCCTGCAGGCCCGCAAGGAAGATGACCATCGTATTGCCCATTCCCCAGACGCTCATCAGGGCAAGGGATGGGATCACTTGGCGCTCGTCGTAAATCCACATGAATCCCGGGTGTCCCAGCAAATCGAGAAAGCTGTTGAACAGGCCGAAGTCGGGGTTAAACAGCCAAAGCCACAGGATCGAGTTGGCGACCGCCGGCACGACCGTCGGCAGATAAAAGATCGTGCGAAAGATAGAAAGCCCCCGCACCTTTTGGTTTAACAGTTGGGCCACGAGCAACGCGGTGACGATCACTAACGGCACGCTGAGAAAAGTGTAGTAGCCCGTGACGTAAAGGGATTTCCAAAAGAGGGGATCCTTGCGAAACAGCGTCGCATAGTTCTCGGTGCCGACCCATTTCGGAGCGGAGACCACCGACCAGTTGGTGAAACTGATGAAGAGGCTCGCCAGCATGGGGCCCGCATTCCACAGGAGAAATCCCAGAATGGCGGGAAGCGCCATCAGCACGCCCCATCGAGCTTCCGCTTTCCTTATTCCGTGGCGATTCCCGGACGACCGCGAGGCTGTGTGTGCAGCCAATGCTCCCACCTCACTCATATGAATCCAGAGCGGGGCGGCAAAGCCGCCCCGCCGTCGTGTACGGTAGGTCTACCGGTCCCAGCGCCCCTGCATCAAAGGCCGGACCTCTTCGGCGACACGCCGGGTCGCGTCAGCAGCGCTCTCCCGCCCAAGCCAGAAGTTGGAAAGCCCTTGACTGATGGTGCGAGAGATCTCGGTCCAGTTGCGCAAGTAGTACACCGGCGACGGACGGCCGTAATGGAGGAGGTAATCGATGACGGCCTCCTTATACTCGGGAGGATGCACGCCCTCGGTAAGCCATTCGTCCATCTTCTCCGGATCCGTATAGTACTCGGTCTGGAGCGGCATCCACAGGCCCTGCTGAATCAGGGGCATCACGCTCGAGGCGGTCGTGCTCCACTTGTAAAGGAGCCAGGCCTCTTCCGGATGCTTCGTCTGAGCGAAGATCACGTTGGGCGCGCCGAGCTCCAGGGCGACCGGCTGCTTGTACGTGGGAAGCGGAGCCACACCCAGCTTGAACCGGGACTTGGCCAGGTCAAGCAGCGACCACTGGCCGTCGATGACCATCGCCACGCGCTGGGTCTGCAGGAGGACGTTGAACGCCGGCAGGCTCTCCATCTGCGTCGGAGTGGGAGCGACGTGGTGCTTGTAGATCAGGTCGGCGAGATTCTGGAGGGCCTCGACGCTCTCGGGCTGATCGATGAGGACCTCGCGGCCTGACTCGTCGAACCAGTCGCCACCGTTGCTCCAAACAAAGGGGAGGACCGGAGCCCACCAGGTGCCAAAGGCAACACCGTAGGTCTGGATGCGGTTGGGGTCAAAGCCCGGGTCTCCCGGATGCCGGCCGTTTCGGTCGACGGTGAGCGCTTTAGCCGTTTCGACGAACTCTTCCCAGGTCCACTCGCCCGGCTTGGAGGGCGGATAGGGAACTCCGGCCTTGTCGAAGATGTCCTTGTTGTACCAGAGGACCATCACTTCAACGGCCAGGTTGGTCCCGATCGTCTTCTGCCCGCCGGCGTAGCGGTACCAGGTCATCGGCAGGCGGCTTTCGAAACTGACCTCTGGGTCTTTCTCGATGAACGGGGTGATATCCAGGACAGCCCCTTCTTCGGCCCACTGCAATGCCAGGCCCTCGTCGAGCTGCCCGACGTCCGGCGCCTCGCCGGCGGCGATCATGGCCGTGATCTTGGTGACGTAGTCACTGGGGATATAGATTCCTTCGACCTCGATATGCGGATAGGCCTGCATAAAGGCCTTCAACATCTCGGCTTGCGCGTCTCGCTCAAGCGGGCTGCCCCAGTAGGTGTATTTCAGCTTCACTTTTTGTTGGGCATTTGCGACAGCGGCGACACACAGCAGGCAAATCAGGGTCAACGACAACATCAACTTGACTCGACGCGACGACACGAAATGCACCTCCTTGGAAGATTCGTCTAGGCGTCTGATTGCACGAGTGCGTCGGTTGGCTTACCCCGCTACCACCACCTCCTGGCGCAGGTTCTCACCGTCTCGCCTGGATTGTTGGAATCCTAGGCGAGACAGGGGATCACGAACGTTGAGCTCTATGTCACCGATGGATCCGGGGATCCGATGGGGGCGCCGCGGTGACCTGGGAGACATTCGCCGGCCGAATCAACTGCTGGCACCGGTCGAAGATGAAGCGGCACGAACGGCAGTGCCCCCGCCGCAAGAGGCACGGATCACCAGAGGGCAGTGTTCTTGAATGCGATACAGCGACGTGCTCACTTCGCCGTGCTCTTCGATCAAACGAATCAGCTCTAGGGCGGCCCTTCGCCCGATGTTCTCGAGGGGAAGTTGTACCGTCGTCAGAGGCGGATCACACCAACAGGCGATGGCCCGATTGTCAAAGCCCACAACCGCAACGTCGCCGGGTACACTAAGACCTCGTTTCTTCAAAATCTGAAGGCCGCCAAAAGCCATAATGTCATTGGCGTAGAACACGGCGGTAAACCGCGTGCGCGAAAGCAGGCGTTCAGTCGCTTCCTTACCGCTCTCCATCGACCAGTCGCCTCGTTCGATGAGCTTGGGATCGGGCGTCAGGCCGGCTTCCTGCAGCGCAGCCAGATACCCTTGGAGGCGCTCTTTGCTCGCGATCCAGTCGGCTGGACCGTTGATGTAGGCGATACGGCGATGGCCAAGTTCGATGAGATGCCGCGTCGCGTCGTAACCTCCACGGTAATCGTCGGGCACGACCGAAAGATAGGGTCGGGACTTGGCCGAGCAGTAGGCCAGCATTGTGGGGAGGGCAAGATCCGGAAACTCCGAATACGCTTGGACCGTGTCGCTCACCACCAGGGCGCCTGCAAACCCGACGAGCTGTTCGGCAGTGATACGGTTCAACTCGTTGTCATCTTCGTAGGGAAAGATCCACGACTCGTAGCCCTTCTCTTTGAAAAAACGGTAAGCCGCAAGGTAGATGGGCTCTGCAAGGTCGTCCAAGAGGATTTGGTCTCCATCGCGGCTCCGTATCCAGCTCACTTTACGGAGAATGACCACGCGCCGGCGCTCTCCCCAGTTCTTTTGCAGCGAGCGGGGGACGTAGCCCAGCTGACGCACCGCACGCATCACAAGCTGTTTCGTCTCCTCGCTGATGGGAGCGGTGCCGTTCAGAACGTGGGAGACGGTGGACGGCGAAACTCCAGCTAACCTTGCAACATCGCGAATCGTCGCCACATGGATCCGCCCTGATGTCTCGGTGCAATGAAACAAGATTCAACGAAGGTGTTCAAGAGTGATTTTGATCAAATGGAGAGAACTCCTTCCTAAAACGAGTAAGAATAGGCACGTCACAGGCGTCAGACGGAAGTGTGCAGCGGAAGGTAGCAGGTGGGCCCGGTCTAAAACTGGGGATCGGCAACGAAACGAAGTTCAAACGACCTTGTAAGAATGTAGGGATAAGCGTAGATGTAGTCTCTCCTGTTTACGGGCTTGCGGGCCAAGCGCAGCCCGGCTGAATCTCGTAGTGCAAATGAACATCGCACTCCTTGATCTTGCCTGGTATCAGCGCAAGCCCCTTTGAGTTCTCCTTTTGGCCTGTTCATCGACACGGTCACCCCCCTTGTGGAAACAGCGCTCCAAGGCGCGGCAGAATGGGAAAAAAGCCCGGCGGTGGGCTTTGGTATCACGGCGCGAGCGAGTCGGGTTAACGCTGGCGCCGCCCGCTCGTGTCGGCACACTATGTTCGAAATATTGTCCATGAAACGTGCATCATCGTCCATTGCGGTGCGATGGACTCCCGGTTTAGGTTAGGCGCGAGGGGAGCGGTCTCGACGTAGATCACGCGGGCCACGGCAGTATGGAGGTTTGCGCGGTGATCAGATGCGCTACGGCTTGCCTCAAGGTGCCTCGTAAAGTGAGAGTTGATTTTGAACTCCCCGTGCCCCGGGAGGCGCCCAGTGGACGATCAGGCTGGACGTCCGTGTTGAAGCGCCCGAAGGTGTGCGCGTGCGCGTGGAGGTGCCGGATGAGATGAGCGTGATCACGGGGCCGGCCGATGCCCCGGAGCGGATCCTCACCGTCGTGCGGGAGCAGTATTTCGAGGAGTTTCTCCTGTCCGGGTCGCTCAGCTTGGCGTTTCCCCTTCCCGGAGAAGACGGGAGCTGGGCGGACATCGACTACCAAGACAGGTCGGTCAGCGGGTGGAAGGCCGTGCCCCATCTCGACCGGGTGTTGCAAATGGCGCGGGCGTATGCCCATCCTGCAAGGGCCGAGCGGCAGTCCGAGAGCCTGCGGGAAGGCATCGCCCGCGCCTTGCGCTTCTGGGTGGAGCATCGCTTTCGCAACCCCAACTGGTGGTGGAACGTGATCTGGCAGCCCCAGCAACTGGCGGACATCCTTCTGCTGATGGACGGGGCGCTGCCGGATGAACTGCGCGAAGCGGCGCTTGGGCTCATCCGGGCCGAGGCGCTGCAGGCCAGGCCGGGCGCCTACACCGGCGCCAACCTGGTGTGGACCGAGGGGAACCGGCTGCGCCTCGGGTTGGTCACGGGAGACCTCGAGCTGATCGCCCGCGCTTACGAAGCCATGGCGTCGGAGCTGCGGGTGATGAGTTTTGGGAAAGAAGGGATCCAGGTCGACGGGAGCTTTCACCAGCACGGCCCGATGCTCTACTCCGGGGGATACGGCGAGTCGTTCGCCGGCGAGCTTGTGCGATTCGCCCGGGTCGCCAGGGGTACCGCACTGTTTCCTGCCGAAGCCCTCGCCGTCCTGGTCGATTACATCCTGGATGGGCAACAGTGGATGGTGCGCAGGCTCACTTTTGACTTCAGCGCTACGGGAAGGGTGCTGAGCCGACAACAGACGAGCGGAAACGCGTCTTACCTGATAGGGATGGTGCAGGCGCTCGCCGGGCTTGCGGGAATCCCCCGAAAAGACGAGCTGGACGCCTTCCTCGCCCGCCTCATGGGTTCTGGGGTCGAGCTCACCGGGAATAAGTACTTCTGGACGTCGGACTTCATGACGCACCACCGGCCTGAGTTTTACGTATCGGTGAAGGCCTCATCCCCGCGCACGCTGGCTACGGAAATCGGCAATTATGAAAACCTCAAAGGTCACCACTTAGGCGACGGCATGATGTTCATCATGCGAAGGGGTACCGAGTACGATCAGGCCTTTCCCGTCTGGAACTGGGAGCAGCTTCCGGGTACCACGGTGCGCCACATGGAGCACCCGCTCTTGGTCGACGGCTCGTGGCTTACGGTGCGGGGGGCGGGGGACCCGGCCGGGGGCGTCTCGGACGGCACGTACGGCGCCATGGCGATGCATCTAAAGCGAGACGGCCTGAGCGCCCGCAAGGCGTGGTTCTTCTTTGACCGGGAGGTCGTGGCGCTGGGGGCGGAGATTGAAGCCCCGGAAGGAGGGAAAGTGACGACCAGCGTCAACCAGGCTCGGCTGATGGGGGACGTGGTCGTTGGCGCGGGCGGCACGACGATGGTGTTGGAGCTCGATGAGGAGAGGGTCCTGCAAGATCCGCAGTGGGTGTATCACGGCGGCGTCACCTATGTGTTTCCGGAGAAGACATGCGTGGCGGTTTCGAGCAAGGTGCAGTCGGGGCGCTGGAGCGACATCAACAGCGTCTATTCCAAGCAGCTCCTTTCGATTCCCGTCTTCAGCCTGTGGTTTGACCACTCCGGAATCGGGCCAAAAGAGTACGCCTACATCGTAGCTCCCGGGGTGCAACAAGATCAGGCCGCGGCGTACGCGAGGGAGCACGGCGTCGTCATCGTCGCGAACGACGGCGCAGCGCAGGCCGTCTGGCATTCCGGGCTTAAGCAGCTGCAGGCGGTGTTCTGGGAGTCGGTGACCGTCACCACCCCATCGGGGATGGCGGTGACGGCCGGTGCGCCGGCGCTTTTGATCGTGAGGGAGAGTGAGGAGAGGTTGGTCGTCACCGCCGGGACCCTGGAGCGCAGGCCGGGAACCATTTCCGTCCGGCTCGAACAGCGAGGAGAGCAGCCCTTCACGACGGAGGTGCAATTTACCTTTCCGGCAGGCGACTACCTCGGCCGCAGCGTGACGCAGGTCGTTCGGTGGTGGGCTAAGGAGTAGCCGCGGCGGCCGCCTTCGCACTTCGTTCCGCTTCGGATGAACGAACAGCCGCGCGCGTCCTCCGTCTGCCCTCAGGCTCACCCTTTCGCGATGCTTCTGTAATCCGAAGGGGAGATGCCGATCGTCTTCGTGAACAGGCGAGAGAAGTAGTAGGGGTCTGTGTAACCCATCTTGGCCGCCACTTGCTTTACGGTCATGTCCGTGAGATCCAGGTACCGGCAGGCGTACTGCATCTTAAGATTGATGAAGAAGCGGATCGGCGGGTACCCCGTATGTTCCTTAAAAAGCTGCGTCAAGTGGCCTTTGGAGAGGTTGGACCATGCGGCAAGCTCGCTCAAGGTGATGATCTCATGGATGCGGCTCTGCATGTACGAAATCGCCGCTTCGACGTAATGCGCCGCATGGCGGCCCGCCCGGCGGGCTGTGGGGTGGACCGAACTTCCTTCGCCGCCAGTGCCCTCGTCCGCCGTGGGGGATGCAAAGAGCATCTGGCTGAGAAGGTATGTGAACGCGTGCGCCGACACCACCATGTTGGCGATCGTGGCACCCCGTTCCAGGGTGTCGAAGATGACGTGAAACAGCCGGGTGAGCTCCGGAAACTTCGCTTGGGGAACGGGGAACGTGAAGACGTCGCCGGGCGCTCCGGGATTGTACCGGTGGGCATGGCTTCCCGTGTAGTGCGCCCAGTAGATGGACCACGGGTCGTCCTCGGAGAGCGCGCCATAGGCGTGGGAGACACCTTTCGGAATGATGAGCGCGGAGTTTTTGACGACCACATGCCGCCTTCTGCGGGTTTCGACAAAGCCCCTACCTTGAACGCAGTAAATGAGGATGTGCTCTTCGCACCCGTCACGTCGCTCCCTGTAGTGGTACTGCGCATGAGGGAAGTAACCGACGTCCGTGAGGTAGAAGGGTTCAAGGAGCGGGTGCGTTTTGGCGTGCTCCAGGACGTTGGGCGAGATCACCGTCAGGATTTGGTTCTTAAACCCTTCGCCTTTGCGAGGGAGCGGGGGCACACTGGCTTCTCGCAAGATTGCGCCGGATTTTCCGGTGGGCAAGTCGCGTTTTCGCAGGCTGAAATCGGCCTTGCGAGGCTCCAAGCCGGCTCCATGCTGTGTGGTCTGGTCCGGTGAGGTCATAGAAGGGATCGCCGGTTCAACGGGCGCCACCTCGAGCATCAAGCACGACCTCCGTTCACGCTTCGTCCGTCCTCCGGGGCGTGACGCATGCGAGTCTTCGGCGCTGGTCCCCGTTCTCTAACGTGCTCTATAAAAGACTATGGGATGTCGGTCCCCGGAGCGCCCTGTGGATCGAGTCTGGTCGCCGGGTCTTCGCTTCTGGTTGTCCTGCATTCACCTTTCGGTTGAATACTCAACTTAATTGCTCGGGAACGCACTCCTTTTTCGGCCGCGTGTCGCCTTGTCGACGACGTGTGCGATGCGTTGGATCAGAAGATCGTCCATCACGGCGTTCCGATCGTCCATTGTGATGCGAAATGGCGGCCGCTATAGTGAAGGCGAGCGGGAGTGTTTGCCGGAGCGCAGGCGTCGGGCCGTGCTTTTACGTTCTCGTGTATCAACAGAAGCTCAAAGACACCGGCCGGCAGGGAAACCCGGATGGATGCACCGGTATCCTGTGACCGGGCAGGACCCCATGGCGCGAGTACCCCTGGTTTGAGGAGCCCTGCGACCGTTCGAAAAGCAGAGAGTTCTAGACCGTAATTCTGGCCGTTAGGGGAGGTGCTGGAAGATGGCAGAACGGCAGCAAGCGGAGTGCGTTGAACTCGACCTCAGTGGCAGCTGGCGGTTCCAACTCGACCCGGACGATGTGGGCGTCAGGGAAGGCTGGTGGCGGCGACAGCTCTCGGGGACGATCACGCTCCCGGGATCGCTCCAGGCGCAAGGATACGGGAACGACGTGACGATCGACACCCCGTGGGTCGGTTTCGTCAGGGACCGAGAGTGGTACAAGGATCCCAACTACGCCCCCTACCAGCCCAAAGAGGGTATCCGTTTTCCTTTTTGGCTGCAGCCTGAGAAGCATTACGCCGGAGCGGCGTGGTATCAGCGGCAAGTGACGGTGCCGGAGATGTGGGCCGGCAAAAGGGTGACGCTCGTCCTCGAGCGGGTCCACTGGGAAAGCCGCGTCTGGTTCGACGACGTCGAAATCGGAAGCGACGACAGCCTGGCGACGGCGCACGAGTACGATTTGACTCCCTGGGTGGCGCCCGGCGAGCACACCGTCACGATCCGGGTCGACAACCGCATGATCGCCCCCGTCGGCGACAACGCTCACAGCGTCTCCGACCACACGCAGACCAACTGGAACGGCATCATCGGCACGCTGGCTTTGAGGGCGTCAGATCCCGTTTGGATCTCCGACGTGCAGGTCTACCCCCATGTGGCTCAGCAAAGCGCACGGGTCCACATTCAGATCACCAATAAGACCGGCCGTCCAGTCCAGGGAGAACTGGTCCTTGCTGCTCGCAGTTACAACGTACCGGCGACGCACACGCCTCATCCAAAGCGTGTGCCGGTCGCTGTGCTGGACGAAAGCGCTGAACTCGAGGTCGTTTACGAACTGGGACCCGGCGCTCAGCTTTGGGACGAGTTCCACCCGGCCTTGTACCGGCTTACCGTGACGGCGGCGGTCAGCGCCGGTGTACCCGGCACGACGGAGGCTTTTGATGCGGCTGAACCGGTGGGCGCAGCTGGGGTGCTTGGGACGTTTGGGGCATCCGCTCCGGCTCGCAAGCCCGGAACGATCGAGCGGCCTTGCCCGAGCGGGGCGCCCGAATACACCGACGAGCGCGAAGTCACCTTTGGCCTGCGGGAGTTCACGGTCGACGGGACGCAGTTTGCCATTAACGGCCGGAAGACGTTTTTGCGGGGCACGCTGGAATGCGCTATTTTCCCGCTCACGGGTTATCCTCCGACGGATGTATCCTCGTGGCGGCGGATGATGAAGATCATCAAGGCCCATGGACTTAACCACTTGCGCTTTCATTCCTGGTGCCCTCCCGAGGCCGCCTTTGTGGCCGCCGACGAGGAGGGCGTCTACTTCCAGGTCGAATGCGGCCTTTGGGCCTGGTTCGGGAAGGCGAGCGGCGTCGAAGAGTGGCTCACCCGCGAGGCGGAACGGATCGTGCGCTCGTTTGGCAACCATCCTTCCTTCGTCATGTTGGCCCACGGCAACGAGCCCCACGGCGACTATCTCCAGTTCTTGACGGATTGGGTGAAGGGGTGGCAAGCCAAAGACCGCCGGCGCCTGTACACCAGCGGGGCGGGATGGCCCGTGATCCCGGAGAGCGACTACCACAGCACGCCCGAGCCCCGCATCCAGCGATGGGGCGAAGAGCTAAAGTCGCGGATCAACGCCCTCCCTCCGGCTACCACGGCCGATTACACAGAGTGGGTGAAGAGGATCGACGGCCCTATCGTGAGCCATGAGATCGGGCAATGGTGCGCCTACCCCAACTTCGAAGAGATCGAGAAGTATAAGGGGCTTTTGAAGGCCAAGAACTTTGAGCTCTTCCGGGATTCTCTCGCCGCTCACCGCATGGGGGACCAGGCGCACGACTTCTTCATGGCTTCCGGAAAGCTTCAAGTCATTTGCTATAAGGAAGACATCGAGTCCGCCCTGCGCACACCGGGCTTTGGGGGCTTCCAGCTCCTCGACCTGCACGACTTCCCGGGGCAGGGGACGGCTCTCGTAGGCGTCCTCGATGCCTTTTGGGAGCCCAAAGGGTATGTCACCGCCAGCGAGTACCGGCGATTTTGTAACAGCACCGTTCTCCTCGCCCGCATGGAGCGGCGGATCTTCACCGAATCGGAGCCTTTTGAGGCGGCGCTTGAGATCGCCCATTTTGGGAGCGCCTCGTTAGAGGGGGTGGTGGTGATTTGGCGGCTCCTGGACGACCGCGGCAAGTGCGTTCGCCAGGGAAAGCTCGGCCCGCTCCCCATCCCCATCGGCAATGGGATCCGCCTGGGAGAAGTGCGCTTTGACTGGGGAGGCCTTCCCGCCGCACGGCGGTACCGCTTTGAAGTGTATCTTGAGGGGCATGAGAGCGCGAACGACTGGGATGTATGGTTATTTCCCGACCAGGTGCCGCTGGAACCTCCCGGTGAGATAACCGTTTCGCACTCGCTGGACGAGGCAACCGTGGCGCGGCTTCTCGCAGGGGGCAAAGTCCTCTTGCTGGTCGACCCGGCTGCCGTCAAGACCCGCTCGCAAATCGGCTTTTCGCCTGTGTTTTGGAACACCGAATGGACCGGCGGCCAGGCACCGCACACGCTGGGCATCCTCTGTGACCCGGGCCATCCGGCGCTGCGGCATTTTCCCACAGACTTCCACGCCAATTGGCAGTGGTGGGAGCTCCTACACGAAGCGGCGGCCATGGAACTCGAAGCCATGCCGCCCGAGCTGCGGCCGATCGTGCAGCCCATCGACACCTGGTTCCGCAACCTCCGGCTGGGGCTCTTGCTTGAGGCAAGGGTCGGAGCGGGGAAGCTCATGGTCTCGAGCATGGACCTGAGCAGCGATCTCGAACGGCGGCCCGCGGCCCGCCAGATGCGTTACAGCCTGCTCCGTTACATGGCAAGCGACGAGTTTGCGCCGGTGGTCACCGTGGATCTGGAGCACCTCAAAACGCTGTGGGAGTGAAGCCATGGCGGCAGATGCGAAGATCCCAAAGGCCCAGAAGGGCCGGCCCATGCGATCCGGACGCAGTCTGTGTGACCAAGTGAGACCTGGACGCGGTTGACCGCCGACACTGATCCAGCAATGAAAGGATGTCTTCTCCTGCGCGTGAACGGCCATCCCGAGGGATGGCCGTTCGCACAGATCATGACACGCATGTGAATGACTTTGTGGACCCCTCGGAGGACCAGCCTATCGCCGGATCAGCCGATGCCAGGCGACATGATCTGGCGGTAGACGTTGCAGAGGGGCAGGTGGCGGTCGCCTTCTTTGCGCGGGCCGTCGAAGTGAAGACGCTCCGCTTCGAGCTCCTCCAGCCGGTCGGTGGCACCCTCCACGTACTGCAAAAGGCGCGCCTCGGCCGTCTCAAGCCTCGACAACACCCCTCCGTAGCGGACGTCGATCACTTCCCAGCCAAAGGGCTTGTAGATCTTCATCCACTGCGCCCGGTGCGCAAGGCGCAACGCCTCCACTTTTTGGCGCAGCTCCGGAATCTCTTCGTGTGCGATTCGGCGCAGGGTCTCTCGCTGGCCTGAATCGTAAGCCCGCTTGATGCGCACGCCCAGATCCCACTTCTTGTCCAGTACGGCGCAGAGGCGGCCCGTCACGTCAAAGAGGTGGGCGAGCTCCGGATACTGCTCCCGGTACTCGTTCATCTTCTCTTCGATCTCGGAGAAGTGGCCTTGAAGATTCAGCTCTTCGGCGTGTTTGTCAAAAAGGCCGAGCAGCGGGTCCTGCCACAAGAAGTACTTGGTGGGATTCGGGATGGAGTTGGGATGGATGTCGAGGCCGGCCGGGAGGTTGGGACGGGAAAGGTCCTTGAACGCCTCGACGCTGGCACCGACGCAGAATTTAAACCTCCGTTCCAGCTTTCGTTCGTCGAGCTCCTTGGCGTAGCCGTGTTCGGCAAAGAGCTGCAGTCCCAAGAGCGCGCCAAAGACGTTCACCTCCTGCCCGTCGTCGCCCCACATGGTGGCGAAGGCCTCTTTGACGCCGGTGCGCTTGCAGGCGGAGAGCGCAGCGTTGGTGGTGACGAACGTCTTGGGATACTGCAGGCACATCCCGACCCAGGTCCAGACCCCTCCGGCAAAGACCGGATCCGAACCGAACCGGCGGTGCCTTTCGATGAAATCCTCGTAAAACTTTGTGTCGTCGTGGTAGTAGTCCCAATAGACGAGCTGGACGCCCTTGGGCATGTCCCGGATGACCTCGTCGGGAACAACCGCGTCGAGATCGTAATAGTCGCCCGTCTTGGAGGCCAAGCGGAAGTACATGTCGCTCCACATCATGGGCTTGAGACCGTACTTCTCCGTGATCGCGAGCACGCGGCGCAAATGCTCATTCATGATGTCAAAGCGCTTGCGATAGCCGTTGAGCTGCAGGTAGCGGCCCAGGCCCAAGCTGTGCGCCTCGTCCATGCCGATGTGGATGCGCTTGCTGCGGAAGGGGGAGGACGCCGCCCGGATCATGTCCTCGATGAACTCGTACGTCTTGTCGCTTCCGGCCAAGAGGATGTCGTCGATGTCTTTTAAGGAAGCGAAGGCGCGCCACTGCAGGACCGTGGCCAGGTGTGCCAGCGTCTGAATGCACGGGACGACCTCGATGCCGAACTGGTTCGCGTAGCCGTCGATGGCTTTGAGCTCCTCCCGGCTGTATCGACCGCGCATGTAGCCGAAGTACGGCCGCCCGGGCACCTCGTAGGTGTCTTCGGTATAGAGCATTACAAAGTTGAGTCCCATCAGCGCCATCCGGCGGAGGAGGTATTGCATGCTCTCTACCCGCAGGACACCGTTGCGCGAGGCGTCGAACATCGCGCCCAATGTGGTAAACTGAGGCTCTTCCGTGAGCGAAAACTCGGTGGATCTTGCGGATTCCTCGACGAAAAGGCCGAGCGCACGGAAGAAGTGGATCTTCTCCTGGAAGCGGATCTCGCCTTTGCTACCCGAACGTCTGACGACGATGGGCCCGGCGGCCTGTTCGATGCGAACTTCGACGCCGTCGGAAGGATCCGACGCGCCGTCTGCAGCGTCTTGCACCGCGATGCCGAGCTCGGGCGCCAAGGCGCGGATGCCGTCCATCAGTTCCTGCGTGTTCCCGTGAAAGGCCAGTTTCATGTGATACCCCTCCCTTGATCGCTTCTGATCGCTTCCTTGATCCGTCCCCTGGGATGATCGTCTTGACCGCTTGAACTGCATATGTCAAAGGCCAACGGCTTTCGGCGGGGCCGTTGACTCTGATCACCAAGGTCGGCAAGACGGTGTACTCAGGCAGGGAACCTTCGCGGTCGCTTGTTGGAGGCGCAAGAGTTGTCACACAGGGTGACCCTGCCGTACTGCGATTCAACTGCTTCGTCGACAGAATACATGTATCCTGTCGGAACAAGACTGTGTTCTCTCAGGAGCGCGACGATTCTTTTGAACTCCTGCGAAAGTATCGTCTGTCCTCAATGCCAGGGAATTCACCATCGCATCAGGGTCACCCTGAGGAATCAGGGCGTCGGAGCAAAACGCGGAGTCTTACAAGAGGCTAACAGTGATATGTAAAGAATCATGTGAAGAGACTGGCAAATTTGTGGTTCGGATTTCACTTCGCGAAGGAGGCTAGGTGTTCATGGCGCCGTCTAGCGATTTGCCGCGTGTGACCTATCTGCCGTGCGCGAATTCGCCGGGCGCAGCTTTGACGAGCTTGCCCAGCGGTCGAAGGAAACCGCGATATCGCTTGGCCGTCTCGGTATTGGCCGCGTGCACCATGCTCGTCTGCGTTGCGTACGCGCTTGCCCCATATTTTCCGTTGGGCGCAGTCCATGCCGAGGAGCCCATCACCCTGACCTTTGCGGGCCGATATCCCGAATCAGCGGGAAATCTCGCCGAGGGATACCGGCTGTTCCAACAGTACATAAAGGAGTACGAGGAACTCAACCCGCACATCCGCTTTGAATATATCGCCGAGGCGCCGGGAACGAGCTGGGTCGAGACGCTCCTCGTTCGGATCGCGGCGTTCGGCATGCCTGACATCGTTCACCTTCACCACTCGTGGTTCTCGGATTTCTTCTATGAGGACGCCTTTCAGCCGATTCCTCAAGAGTTGCTCTCAAGGCTGGCCGACGCGCTCCACCCGGCGACGCTGATGAGCACGGAGGTAAACGGCGCGAACTACGGTATCCCGACCGAGGTGCAGGTGAGCGGGCTCGTATACAATCGCGAGCTGCTCGGACAGATCGGGATCGCTTCACCCCCCGGAGCATGGGGGGAGCTGGTCGAGCTGGCTCGCCGGCTCCCCCGGACGCCCGAAGGGACGTACCAGCACCTGCCGCTTGCGGTCAACGGCGGCGGCTGGGGCTGGGCCGGGAACTTCCTCTCCTTACTGAGCGCCGAAGGCGGCTCGATGCTCTCACCCGACGGGGAGATCGCACTCAACTCCGCCGCTGTTATCAACGTGTTGGCCAATATCGGCGACTGGTTTGGCCCGCAGGGGTTTGCCTCGGATAACCGGTCGCCTTTCCTCACCGGCGAGGGGTACTTTGGGCTCGGCTATCCGTGGTGGCTTGGCCTTTTGCGATCCAGCGGGCAGACGGACGCGCACGTCACCGAGAACTTCAAGGTGACGCTGATGCCGGTGGGGACCGTACGCCGGGGCGCCTACCTGTACGGGTGGTCGCTTTTTGTCGCGAAAGACAGCCCCCACGCTGACGAAGCATGGCGCTTCCTCGAGTGGCTTGCGCTCGATCGAACGGGCCGCTCGCTGACTCGGCTCGACGAGCTGGTGGGCCTTGCGCTCGGCTCTTTGCCGTCGCACCGGGAGGACCTCGCGAGTCCGGAGTTCACCGGCTTCGGCGGCTTTTTCCAAGGCTTTGCCGCCAACCTGGACTACGCAGTGACTGAGCCGATCTTGCCCAAGGGAACGCAGATACAAGAGAGCATCGCCCAAGCTGTGAACAGCGTCATCCGCATGGAGCAGTCGCCGGCCGAAGCGGCCGAGAACCTAAACCGCACGGTGAGAGCGCTCGCCGGGCGATAGGTCGAAACAGGGTACAGCCGTGTGGATCTTGAGTGGGCGAAAAAATCCTCGAGCAGTTGGGAGCCGGCAGTCAGGTGGCTTAACCACAACCCTATTGATGGAGGGTGTTCAAGTGAAAATGGAGAGGACGTCCATGAGGGACCAGACGAAGCGTGGCTCGGCCTGCGCCGCCTGCAAGGCACGCGTTGTACGGGCGGCGCTCGCAGCGGTTATCGCACTTGTGACACTGGCGGCGGGGCTTACGACGTTGGGGACGGCCAGGCCTGCGTTGGCCCAGACGGCTCGCATCAGCTCGATCATCCCCGCTGATCGAGTGATCTACCCGGGCGAAGAGGTGAAAGTCCGCGTCATCTTCATGTTTGACCGCCCGCCGCGCCTTGAAAATCCCGAGGTCCGGTACCGGATTTTCGAAATAGGAACCGACGTGGCGGTGGCCACGGGCTCCGTGCCGTTTAACCAGACCATGTCGGTCGGTGGCTGGGCGGAGCTAAGGCCTGAGCTTCCCCGGGACTCCAAGGCACGGTGGTATCGCACGGAGCTTTCCTTTTGGGATGGCGCCGGGCCGATTCCCATCGCCGGTGCCGGGAATGGGGGCGAGCTCGCGCGCATGACGGCGCACATCGGCTTTGGCGTACTTCCCGAGCAAGCAGACTACAGTAAATGGCCTGCGCACGCCGTCGAGCCCGCCGTCCCTTCCCGCAAGGTGATGGCCTTTTACTACCCGTGGTACGGCAACCCTTTGGTCTCGAACCGCTGGGTGCACTGGCCTGAAGGAGGCCACAATCCCGACGCCTTCGACGCCAACGGCCTTCCCGACCTCGGCGCGGCGGATCATCCGGTACTGGGCCCGTACGATTCCCATGACCCGCGGGTGATCAAGCAGCATCTAGAATGGGCCGAGGCCGCCGGGATCGATGTGCTGATCGCGAGCTGGTGGGGGCAGGGGGAGTTCTCGGACCAAGCGCTGGGCCGGCTTCTCGATGCCGCGGCAAAGACCCGTGTGAGGATAAGCCTGTACTACGAGGCGATTCCCGGCAGCACCGAGGACGGCGCACTCAGGGACCTCCGGTACCTCCTCTCGCAGTATGGGGAGCACCCGGGCATTTTCAAGCACGACGGCGAGCCGGTGATCTTCGTTTACGCCCGGGCGCTGAACCAGATCCCATACGCCGGTTGGCAGCGCGTGTTGGAGACGATCAAGGAGGAGTATCGAGTCAAGCTGATCGCGGACAGCGCGGACGGCCGGTGGGCCGAGCTTTTTGACGGGCTTCACATGTACAACCTTGTCGGCCCGGTGGTGGGCGGCAGCGACATGCGGCGAGTCTACGAATCGCTGGTCTGGGCCGCCAAGTCCCGCGGGAAGATCTCGTCGGTGACGGTGATTCCAGGCTATGACGACTCCAACATCGGCCGGACGTCCGTCATCGTCGCCCCACGACGGGACGGAGCCCTCTATGACGAGCTGTGGGAGCTGGCGATCGAAAGCAGGCCCGACTGGGTCCTAATCACGTCGTTCAACGAATGGCACGAAGGCTCGGAGATCGAACCCAGCGTCGAGTACGGCGACCAGTACCTGCGGAGCACGGCGTCTTGGGCGGCCCGCTACAAAGCGGCTCCGGAGCGGACGCTCTGGGTCGAAAAGAGCTCGATGCCCGTCGTCGCCGTGCCCGGAGGGAAGTATCCTGTTTCGATCAGCGTCGTTCGGACCGGCGGTAGCGACGACGGACGGCTTTTGGTCCAGTGGGAGTTCCCCGACGGGTGGGCCGTAACATTCCCCCAAATGGATGAGGGCGGCGAGGTGGAAAGAGACGGTGGGACCAGCAGCGAGCGCGGCGATCCCGTCGGCGGGGCCGGCGGTGGTGAGAAGAGCCGCGTCAAGATCACAGCTCTCCTTGTGGTGCCGGGCGACGCGGAACCGGGTGAGTACGCCCAGCAGGTCACGCTGTCGTGGAAGGGTTATGATCTAAAGCTTCCCGGCTCGATCAGCGTGGTCGATCCGAGCGCGGCCCCCTTCGANGGGGCCGGGGTCTGGGTTGAGCTGGGAGAGGAGAACAGGACGTTTGGCCTTGTCCAACGGGATCTTCCCGATGGGGCGACCGCTCCCATGGTCGTGGACGGCGTCGAGGCCCGCACGACTGCGCCCGGGGAGACTCCGAGCAAGTACATCTACTTCGACGTCGCCGACGGATTCTTCTATGATTCGAGCGGCACTGCGGTCGAGATCGGAATCGAGTATTTCGATGACCGGGTCGGCACCTTCCGCCTGCATTACGACTCGACCAATCCGTGGGGAGGCCCGTTCGACGGCGCCTACACCGACGGGCCGGCCATTACGATGCGGGGAACCGGCACCTGGCAGGTGGCGCTCGTTCGCGTCCCCGACGCCCGTTTCGCCAATAGGCAAAACGGCGGGACCGACTTCCGGCTGGCGGTGGGGACCAACGACCTCGTCGTCCGCCGGGTATGGGTGCGTGTCCTCGATGAAACCGTGCGGTAGTGGACAGGAGCTTCCAAAGAGTGGCATCGATGTGGGGACTCTCGGANAGGGCCCGGGAGAATGAAGGGTCCCTGCACGCGACAGCGGAGCCAATCGTCGGGAGGAGGCGGGTGTGCACGGCCATACCCTTGCGCTGAACGGTTTCACCCTGGATCTGACACGAACGCGATGACGCGTTCGACTACGACGATTTCTCCCGGTGGCGCAGGTGTTGTTTGTCGTCGACGGGGGCATCTACGGCATCGCCTTCGACGCAGGCGCCGTTATCCCGTATTTTCACGGCGATCTTTTGAACGAAGCTGGTCTTGCAGTGCCGTCGCCTGGAACGGGGCATGACCTTCGGCGGCTCTTGGATGCTCGATGGTACACCGCGAGGGGGGAGATCGATCGCAAGACCAACGTGGCCGCCTTTCCACAAGGTCCGGTTCGCCAAGTCGCATCGATCGCGGGCAGCGGTTACGCGATCGCACGCAGTACGGCGCATCCTGAAGCCGCTTGGACCTATCTGCGGGAATACATGGGCAAGGAGAACTTCCTGGCGATGTGGTCGAGGGGGCTATGGCAGATCTTGCACGGGGAGTTATCTCCTCTTGCCGGCGCACACCGGATGCATGAGGAGATCACTGCGATTCCAGGTGCGATATTTTCATTTACCTTTACGCCCGGAAGGCTCTGCTCGAGCAAACACGTTAGGACGGCGTCGCGTCGGGATGAAGCGACCTGGCCGCCTTTGGCTTTTTGGTATCCGAGGCGTGCCCCCGTCTGATTCTCAGAAAATTCGCGAGTCGGGGACTTCGAGAAGGGATAGGCTGAAAGATTAGAATGTATAAACATATATTGCCAAGCGCGCCGTCGGTTAGATGCGCATGATCTTAAAGTGCGTCGCCGAGTCGCTGGGAGGAGGGTGTATTGTGATTTCCTTGTTCCGGAGGATGGCCAGGATAGCTTGCGTGCTGGTTTTCGCCTTGGCGGCCGGCATCGCCGTGGCCAGTGCTCAACAAGAGGATCGGAGGCTTGCCGGCAAGCTCAAACTCGATGAGATCGTCACGTACCGCGCGTTTGACGAGTATCAAGAGGCGCCTGAGCTCGCCGCCCTGGTGGCGGCAGGGAAACTGCCTCCCGTCAAGGAGCGGTTGCCGGAGGAACCCCGGGTGATTCGGGCCAGCGCGATGGTCGACGGCCCGGGGGTGTACGGCGGGGTTTGGCGAGACACCTTCGGCGTGCCCGTCGAAAGTTGGAACTGGGGTGCGGGCCAGACCCAAGGCTACTTCGGCGTCAACGAGATCGTGCAAGGATCGGGGCTTGTGGACCTCTATCCCATGTGGATGATGGAAAGCCCGGAGCCGGCCCCGGCCCTCGCCAAGTCGTGGGAATGGTCGGAGGACGGCCACTCGCTCACGATGCATCTGATGCGGGGCGTGCGCTGGTCGGACGGCCATCCTTTTACCGCCGACGACGTCCTGTTCACCTTCAACCATTTCATCCTCGACCCCAACGTTCCCAGCTGGGTGTCGGCCAGCGCATGGACCTTCGGCGGCGAAGTGACCCGCCTCGAAAAGATCGATGATTACACCATCCGGTTCCATTTCGGGGCGCCGTTTCCCGTCGCNGCCTTTTACCGGATGGGCTTTCAGGCCTTTTCGATGGTGCCAAAGCACATCTTCGAGAAGCTCCATCCGGCGACGAATCCCGACGCCACTTACGCCCAGTTGCTCAACGCCGCTCCCCCAGAGGAGCTGCCGCCGGTCGGGCTCGGCCCGTTCGTCCCCGTGCGCTACGCCCCCGGGGAGCAGCTCGTTCTCGTACGCAACCCGTTCTATTGGCAAGTCGACGAGGAAGGAAAGCAGCTCCCCTATATCGGTGAGGTCTGGTTCAACGAGGGAGCGAGCGGCGAGCAGCGGACCTTCAACCTGATCGCCAACCAAGGCGATCGGGACAACGTAGAAAACCCGCAGATCTTCGGCACGATGTTTCGAGCGTCGCAGCAGCCTGATTCTCACTTCACGTTGAAATTTGAGGACTTTAGCATCGGCTACCGCGTCATCATGAACTTCGCAACGGAAGTGGGTATCGTCACCGAGAGGGAGCGGGCGCTACGGGAGATGTTCCGCAACTTCACCTTCCGGCGGGCGCTCTCGCACGCCATCGACCGGGAGGGCCTGGCGACGGCAGCGTTTCCGGGCGAGCTCACGAGAGCGTGGTACGGAGGGTATCCGTCGGGTTCACCCTTCTATGACGAGAGCGTGGTCACTAAGTACCCGTACGATCCGCAAAAGGCGAGGGAGCTCTTGGCGGAGCTCGGCTTTCGCGACACCAACGGCAACGGGATCCTCAACTGGCCGGAAGGCACCCCGGTGGCGGGCGATGAGCTGATCATCGAGATCCTGGCCGGCCAGGATCAGGCGGCGGCCGTGGAGGCCGCGCAAATGCTGGTCTCGCTCTTCCGGGACGTGGGAATCGACCTGCGCTTGCGGGTCGTGACGGGCCCGGTGCTCAACGACATCGTCAACGGCGCCCGGTTTGATATGGTGATCGGCCGCGTCGACCGGCCGACGCCGGACATTGACCCGGCCAGCTTTGGACCGCTGAGCTTNGACGATCCGGATTGGCANCGGTCGGGCCCCGGCGGCGTGCGCAAGCTCTTGCCGTTTGAGGAAGAGATGGAGGCGCTGATCCGCGAAGCGCAGTTTACCACCGATCCCGTGCGGACCAGGGAGATCTACCGGCGGGTCCTGCAGTTGTCTACGGAAAACATCTACACCCTCGGCCTCTACGAGGCGAGGCGCGGGTTGGCCGTCCACAAGCGGTTGAAAAACATCCCCGACGACCTGCCGACCTTCATGTACGAGTGGGGGATGGAAAACATGCCCTGGGTCGCTTGGGTCGCGCCCGAGGACCAGTTCACTCCCAGATTTCAGCACTTGATCCCCACGCCTGAGACGTACGCGGCGATGCGCCGGTAAGTGCGGCGGGATGGCATCGACCACGGCATCGCCCGGCGCGCGNACTCACGTGGCATCTACGGGGATTGATAACCGCACGTGATCGCGCCCGGATCGTGATTGACGTCGGGGCATGACGGGCGGTCCCCGCGGGGCACTGCCTCTTGGGGGCCGCCTTAGTCAACCGGTTGGGCGGAGTCGAGCAAGATCCAGTCCTTGCGCGCTCCATCGATGGGGTCACGGCGATCGTCCCCCGGGGTGACTTCGGTTTCTCGTTCACCTGGGTTGACGAGCCGGAGTCAAGCAAGCGAAGTGGCGATAAGGGAAGGTCGTGCCATGAAGAGCTTCATCCTTCGACGGCTCATCTACGCGGTGCCGACACTCTTATTCATCAGCTTCATCTCCTTTGTGGTGATCGAGCTTCCGCCGGGGGATTACATGACGACGATCCAGCAAAACCTGATGGCTCAGGCCGGCCTTTCGGCCAGCGAGGCGAGAGAAGTGGCAGACCAGATGCGCAGGATCTACGGCCTCGACCAACCGTTCCTCGTGCGCTACATCAATTGGATCACGGCGATCATCACCCGGGGTGACTTCGGCTTCTCGTTCATTTTCCGGCGACCGGTGAGCGAAGTGATCTGGAGCCGCCTGGGGATGACGCTCCTCGTAGCCCTCTGCTCTCACCTGATTTCAGTGGTCGTCGGCGTTCTCATCGGTATCTACTCCGCCACCCACCGAAACTCCGTCTTCGACACCGTCGCAACCGTCTTTGCCTTCGTCGGCCTTTCAATGCCCAACTTCTTCCTCGCACTCGTGATCATGTACGTCCTTTCGTTCAAGTTTGGCATGCACGTCGGGGGCTTCTTCAGCCCGGAGTACGTTTTAGCGCCGTGGAGCGTTGAGCGGGTCATCGACTTTCTGAAGCACTTCTGGGTGCCGGTCCTGGTCGTGGGCCTTGCCGGTACAGCGCGCAACATGCGCGTGATGCGCTCCAACCTCCTCGACGTGCTGCATCTCCAGTACGTGCAGACAGCGAGAGCCAAGGGGTTGCCGGAGCAAGCTGTCATTTACCGGCACGCGGTGCGAAACGCCATTCAACCGCTGGTCATGTACCTGGGGATTGCAATGCCCTTCTTGCTCCAGGGGGAGATCGTCACCAGCGCCGTGATGAACCTTCCGACGATGGGACCCGTCTTTCTGGCCGCCTTGACCACTCAAGACATGTACCTGGCCGGCTCCTTCTTGATGTTGCTAGCGGTAGTGCTGGTGGTGGGAAATCTCTTGGCCGACATCGCCCTGGCTTGGGTGGATCCGAGGGTGCGCTATGACTGAGACGGGCGGTTTCTCATCCGGATTGCCTTCAGCGACCCATCCGGTCCATACCCCCGAGACGGGCTGGGGCCGGGCACCTGACCTTGATGCGCCGGAGTCGGTTTTCCAAGCCGCTTGGCGGCGGTTTCGCAAAAACACCCTCGCCAAGATCGGCGGCGTCACGGTTCTGGTCCTGCTCTTTATAGCCCTATTGGCGCCGTTTCTAGCGCCTTACGACCACAACATCACTCGATTTCAGATGACCTACGTCCCGCCGCAAAAGATCTACTTTATCGATGAGGAAGGTACGTTTCACCTGCGCCCGTTCACCTATGCGCTCCGGCCCGGGCTCGATCCAAACACCTGGATGCGGGTGTACGAAGAGGACCGAAGCCGCCGCTATCCGATCTACTTCTTCGTCCGCGGCTCTTCGTACAAGTTGTTTGGATTGATCCCGTGGGACATCCACCTCTTCGGGACCGAGGAGGGAGGTCATCTCTTCCTGCTCGGAACGGACAAAGCAGGGAGGGACCTGCTCAGCCGGATCATCTACGGCGGGCAAATCTCGATGAACGTCGCCGTGTTGGGAGCCCTCGCGAGCGCCCTTCTCGGTTCAGCGATCGGGGCTGCATCCGGCTATTTCGGCGGGCGCTTTGACATGCTGGCGCAGCGCGTCGTTGAGCTGTTGCTCAGCTTTCCCACGCTGCCGCTCTTCATGGCGCTCAGCGTCGCCATTCCCATCGAGTGGCCACCCCTGGGGGTCTTTGCCGGGATCATCTTGATCTTTACCGTCGGGGGATGGACGGTCCTCGCTCGGGAGCTGCGAGGCAAGGTCCTTTCCTTTAAAGAAGAGGAGTTTGTCATGGCGGCGAGGGCGCTGGGAGCGGGAAGCTTTTACGTCATTCGCCGGCACATCTTGCCCAATGTGGCGAGCCACATCATCGTGGTGCTCACGATCACCATCCCTGAGCTTATCCTCGCCGAGGGGGCTTTGAGCTTTCTCGGGTTGGGAATCCAACCCCCGCTGGTCAGCTGGGGTGTGCTTCTTTCCGACGCCACTAAGCTCGAGACCATTGATAGTTACCCGTGGCTTTTGATCCCCGGAATCGTCATCTTGCTGACCGTCCTGGCCTTCAACTTTCTCGGCGACGGGCTCCGGGATGCATTTGACGCGCGGGCGGAGTAGCAGCGGTCCACACTTCCGGAGCGCCTACGAGCCCCGGGACAGTCACTTCGAAGTCACCGTTTTATAAATATGGGGCAAGTTCCAACCCGTCGAGCCGTCGTTTCCTTGCGGATCGAAGGGGGAGCCGGCGAAGGCCTTTCACGGAACCACGGAACGCGCCTTTTAGGGCCTCGCTGCCTAACACGTCCTCTGTATCACGTCCACTCCAACACCACGCCCAGGACGGGTTCTTTTTTGGTGTTGATGAGTTCGAAAGCCCGTGCCGCCTGAGCCACGGGGAAACGGTGCGTGATCAAAGGAGCCGTGGTGATCGCCCCTTGGGAAATCAGCTCCAAGGTGCGGTCCATTCTTTCCCGATTCCAGCCTGACGGAGCATGTAACGAGAGTTCCCGGACGCGCATCTTTTGGATGTCGATCGCACCGTTTGTCCCGTGAAACCCGGCGGAGACCAGATCGCCCCTGTGGCGCATGAAGGGCATCAACGCCTCTAAGGTCGCGACGGAGCCCACCGTATCTACCACAAGGCGAAGGCCGCCTGGAGCCCATTCCTGCACCGCGTCGAGCAGGTTTTCTCTCGTGATGTTGACAATCCGGTCCCCGGGTCTTAGTTTGAGCAGGGAAAGGCGATAGTCGTGCTTTCCGGCCATCAGCACACGGGCTCCCCGGTGCATGATCGTCTGGGCGGCCCAGTGCCCGACCAGGCCGTCGCCGATCACGACGGCGAAGTCGCCCGGCTGTATCGACGTGATCGAACCGCAGTTGTATCCCACCTGCGTCAACACCAAGCCGCTGACGGCCACGGGGTCGAGGTGCGGCGGGATCTTCCACACTTGCGAACGATGCGTCACGGCCGGGGAGACGTGTCCGCCCAACGGCATGAAGAAATCGCCCGCGAGCTTAGAGATCGTGGCGAAGACCGTTTCGCCGACCTTGATCTCTTTGACGTTGGCTCCGACCCACTCGACGACGCCGACCTTCTGATAACCCGGCACCATCGGAAAGGGAAGAGGATCGCCCTCTCTGCGCGGTGTATCCCCTTGAATCCGCTCGCCCCGGACAAAGGAGCTTTCCGTACCGTTGCTGATCCACGAGTGCGTGACCCGGATCACCACGTCGTCATCGGTGGGGTCAGGGACCGAGACAGGTACATAGTCGACGACGCACGGCGCCGAAGCGACCACCGCGTGGGCTTTCATCAGAAATCCTCCTCGCTTTTCCACGGCCAAAAGCAGACCTTGAGCGCCTCCTGGCGTTCGAGAAGATCGACGCCGCGGCTGTACGCTTCCAGCGGCAAATGGTGGGTCGCAAGGAAACCTAAGCGGAGCGATCCTTCCTTGATGAGTCGCACCGCGTACTCGGCGGATTGCTTGCTATGCCCTTTGTAGCCGCACAGGCGCAGCCCGGAGTAATGGTGGACGTCAAACGTGAAGGACTCTCGTTGCACGCCGAAAAGAGCCACGCAGTCGCGGGTTCGGTCCATGAGGAAGTGGACGGAGGCCCTCGAGCCGACACAGTCGATCGAGGAGTCCAAGGCTTCTTTTGTGTGCCGCAGGCCGATTGAGCCGGTGCGGTCTTCTCGGGGATCGAAGGCAGCGTCGACGAACCTGTGACTGAGAGCGAACGCGCGCCGGCTCGGCGTGATGTCAAAGCCGATCACTTCCGCAGCGCCTTCAGCCCGGGCCATCTGGGCGGCGATCAGCCCGGCAGGGCCCAGGCCCGAAATGCCGAACCGGGTCCCCTTGACGGCATTCATCGAGGACAACATGCGCAAGACGGTGCCTACGCACATCGCGAGTTCCACCGGCGCGAGCTCTTGNGCGGGGAAATCCGACGGCACTTGGATGACGTTGTCGGCGTCCATGATGACGTACTGAGCGTAACACCCCGGGCGATGGTGCCCCTGGTCTCTCCAGGCGCTTACCCGGTCCCCCACCCTCAGGCCCGTAACGCCCGGGCCGGTCGCGGCGATCTCTCCGGTCGCCTCGTGCCCCGGCTGCCCGGGGGTGTAAGGGTAGTGAAAGGAGTGCCCGACGAACATCGGCTCGTTGTGTCTTAAGTGGAGGTCCCACTGCGGGCACGTGGTCACGGCTTCAACGCGCATCAGCACTTGGCCGGGACCAGGCGTGGGAACGGGAAGGTCGAGGATGGTGAATTCGTCCGGGCGGATCACTTGAAGGACTTTCATCGGCCATTCTCCTTTGGTGTGGAAGAGGAAAGGAAAACGAGAAAACTCAATAGTGCCACGACGAGAGACTCGACAAGCAGCCAGCTCCTTGACTATGAATCCAGTATCCTGCTAAGATTCAGCGGTAAGGCTTTGTGACGCGAACTTCGGTTCCGAATGTTTTGCTCCTGTTCTTCTCGTCTTGCCGATTAAGCAATGTCCTGTGCGTTTCTCTCGGTACCACGCCCCTCTGACAGCACTGGTTGTGCTCGGGAAGGGAGTATGTTTTGAACTGACAGGCTGGGACCCAGAAGAGTCGTGTGTTCTAAAGGCTCTTGGGAATCGTGTGCTGAAGCTTATGGTGGTCCGGGTCGGAGTCTTGGTGCTCGACGTCACTGTAAGTGCGGTCCAGAGGGTGTATTGGTAGATCAAGCGAAGTTGCACTGAGGGTTACGGTAGGACGCCGATCGCAGGCACCGAAGAATAGGGAGACCAGTCACATTAACTGTATGCTGAGTTACCATGAACCCTACCGAGGACCGGAAGCGCGTAAAGGCGTTGAGCTGTCACGCACCTTAGTAATTGCGTTAAGCTGGGACCTGGGGTTGCGACCGATTGTGTCGGGTGTGTCCGTTTTTTCGAATGTTTACTGTTGCTCTTGCATCCTTTTGGGGCACCAGGAACTCTCCGCAAGCAAACCTACGCGGCGTTGCCGCAATAACGGAGACGTTCCCGGCGAACATGTGATCACATACCAAATCGCTGTTGTCCTCTTAGCTGCAACTCTTATTTTGGGTGGTTAGAATGCTGCGATCGGCGAAGCGTCTTTGGCGTGTGCTCTCCGCACACCAAAGGCGACGCATAGTGCTGCTCATCGGTGCAATCGTTGTGATGGCGCTTCTTGAAGTTGTTAATGTTTCTGCCATCGCCCCTTTTCTTGCCTTGGTGTCGGACCCGGGCATGATCGACGAAAATGGTATTTTGTCGCTGTTTTATAACACTTTTTCGTTTGAGGACGTCAACGGCTTTCTAATCGTCGTCGGTTTGGGCGTATTTTTTGTAATGCTGGGCAGCAACGCTTGGTCGGCTTTCACTACGTGGGCACAACTGCGCCTCGTGTGGTCGTTGAACCACCAACTGTCGCTGCGGCTTTTGGAACGGTACCTGTACCGGCCGTATAGCTATTTCCTTAATCAAAACAGTGCAGACTTGAGTAAGAACTTACTTTCTGAGGTCCAACAGATCACGCATCAAATGCTCCAGCCAGTGATTCTCGCCGCTGGTAAACTGGTCGTTGTGGTTGGCATCGTTGCTGTGCTTATTGTTACTGCTCCCATGTTGGCGCTCGTCGTGACGATTGTGGTCGGAGGTAGCTACGCTGCGATTTATGTTTCGGCTCGTAGGCGACTCAATGCAATTGGACGAGACCGCGCGAAAGCGAATCAAGAACGGTTCACTGTTGCCAGCGAAGCGCTGGGCGGAATCAAGGACGTGAAGATCCTCAATGCTGAGATAACGTTTATTCAGCGGTTTACGGACCCGTCTCTCAGATACTCGCGCCATCAAGCCACCAGTCAAATAATCGGTTCTCTACCGAGATATGCAATCGACGCTGTGGCGTTTGGCACAGTCGTTTTAATCTTGGTCTACTTTGTCGCGGTAGATCGAGATCTCGGCAGCATCGTGCCTATGCTGGGACTTTATGCGTTTGCCGGATATCGCCTAATGCCTGCGTTGCAGCAGATTTTCCAAGCAGTAACCGCTGTGCGGTTCTATCGATCGGCACTCGAGAGCGTGCTCCATGACCTCGAACCTCAGCTGCTTGAAGCCCCGTCAAACCACGGTGCCTATGCGGTTAGGCCCATGGGATTATCAAATCAACTGGAATTGCGAAAGGTTTCGTTTGCCTATCCAAACATGGAACGGTGGGCAGTGAATGACATCTCATTGGTTATTCCTGCGAACTCAGCCGTAGGGTTTGTGGGCACCACGGGCTCCGGTAAGACAACACTCATTGATGTTATTCTGGGTCTCCTCCGCCCGCAAGTGGGTGAGATTATCGTTGACGGAACACCGATTACTGATGAAAACCTTTCGGCTTGGCAGATGAGTATCGGTTATGTACCACAACATATTTTCTTGACGGACTCTACCGTGGCGGAGAATATTGCTTTCGGGGTCCCAAGAGATGAGATTGACATGGAAGCAGTGCGGCGGGCGGCCAAGATCGCCCAGATCCATGACTTCATCGTGAACGAGTTGCCGAACGGATACGACACGGTGGTCGGTGAGCGAGGCATCCGTCTAAGCGGCGGGCAGCGTCAGAGAATTGGGATTGCGCGAGCACTGTACCGGGACCCTGACGTGATAGTCTTTGACGAGGCGACGAGCGCGCTCGACAACTCGACTGAGCGGGACGTAATGCACGCGATCCGAAGCTTGCTAGGAAAAAAGACCATCCTAATGGTGGCGCATCGGGTTACCACGCTTGCCGACTGCGACATAGTATTCATGCTTAAGGACGGACGCATTGTGTCGCAAGGTACGTACCGGGAACTCATGGCCGGACGAGGGGCTTTCGTGGAAATCGCGGGGATGTCGAATGCTAAGTCATAACGGCGCGTGTGTACGTGTGAAGTAGGTGTTGTACGTATCGGAGGATTACCGCAGCACTAGGTGTCGCGTGATGTCGTGCTAAGAAGATTGATCGAAGTTGTACGAGGTGGAGCTCTTGCGAGGGTCACGCATTAGAGACTTTGTGAGATCGGCTGCTCGGACTGCGTCATTGGCATTGCCTCCGCTAGTCGACGAGACGTTGCGAATGTGGCGGAACCTCGGCTACATACCGAATATTCGTAATCCAAGCACATTCAACGAGAAGATCGCTCATCGAAAGCTTTATGCGTGGGATCGCAAATTCACAGAGTTGGCGGATAAGTGGGTTGTGCGCGACTATGTAAAAAGTCGAGTTGGTGAAGAATACCTCACTGAAGTTTATCAACACATAACGAACATTAAGGACCTGGACTTCGAGGCGCTCCCTGAGAGTTTCGTCGCCAAAGGCAGGCACGACAGCGGAAGTGTTATGCTGATCGATCACAAAAGCCGAGAAGACGTACAATTATTGCGTGAGCGCTTTGAGCAGATATTACGCAGGCGGATCAGCCCCACCTACCATGAGTATTGGTATGCAGGAATTCCTGCGGGGATAATCATTGAAGAACGCCTTAGAGATGAGAATCATTTTGTCCCCCTAGACTTCAAGTTCTTAGTTTTTCATGGCAGGGTGGAGTTTATCCAAGTCTTTCACGATCGACACATACGGACCTCCGTGAGGTTCTATGACAGGGCTTGGAATCCATTATCTGTCGGACGCCCTGGAATGCCGTTGGCCCCTGTGATACAGCGTCCGAGGCAACTCGCTCACATGATCGCCGTGGCGGAGACGCTTGCCGACGATCTCGATTTTGTTCGCGTTGACTTGTATGCGCCAAGCGACAGGCGTGTTGTCTTTGGAGAGCTTACATTCGCTCCTGCTTCAGGAAGGAGACCGTTTGTTCCCCGCAGTTTTGACTGGGAACTAGGTAGGTATTGGTAGCTTGTCAATCGTAGGCCGTTGATGGCATTGCACGTAAGCGATAGCCTGTCGAATAGTTGTGATGCCAGAGACGTAATTCACTCAGCTTTAGGACCGTGCTCTCCAGGTCACGTCCTTCATGGTGCTAGTTCATTCGACAGTGGGCTTAGGCGTTACCGGCTCTGGAAAACGGCGTTCGTCGACGTGGTTCGTGGTTTTTTGCGGTTACAACTGAAACCAGTACTTGTTTGTTGATGGCGAGCTGATTGCCGATGGGGTGTCTGGCTACTTTGCGGTAGATGGCAGCCTGGTGCCAAATAGATATTCTGGAGCCTAGATTGTGAAATGGGTGGGGAATGATTTCTGCTTCGCAGAGGGGGCGAGGCTCGAGATGGTTGACAGGCCGGCATTACCACGCAGAGTTCTTCACGTTGTTAGCGGCCTAGACATTGGAGGAATTGAAACCTGGTTATACCAGTTACTTGGTCGGCTCGAGCGCGACCGTGTGGAAGTAGAGGTTCTGGTGTTTTCTCCGAAAGTGGGCGCATATGAACAAAAGATCTCGGAGATGGGAATTCGGATCCTTCGATGTTCTTCACCGCATAAGCCGCTGCGTATGATTCGCGAATTGCGACGTTTGTTCGCGAGCCGCCAATATCACGCGGTCCATGTTAGCCTGCACTTCTTCAGTGGGCTGATCGTTCGAGAGGCGTATAGAGCGGGCGTCCCTATTCGAATCGTTCATAGCAGAAACATGGGTGATTCAAAAAGACGGACGCTAGGCCGTGCAGCTTATGAGGGATTGATGAGGAACTTCATCGCCAGGTATGCCACGCATCGACTTGCCGTTTCTCCTGAGGCTGGGGAGCTGCTGTTTGGGAAAGGGTCAGTTGGACCAGCCAATTATCAGATTGTTCCCAGTGCTATTGACTTTGACGCGTTTCGACAGCCAGTCGATCGAGAGGAAGTAAGGCGTGAATTCGGTCTGTCAACTGATGACGCGATTATTGGCCATGTCGGGAGAATAGCTCCGGCTAAAAACCACAGGTTGATTATTGATATAGCCCGCGCATACATCGCGGTAGTTCCTCAGGCGCGATTCGTACTGGTCGGCGACGGCCCATTACGTGAGCAAATAGCTTGGCAGGTCAAGCAGTACGGACTAGAAGAAAAGGTGATTTTTCTCGGCTTCCAAAGGGAAGTCCCCAAGCTTCTTAAGGGGCTTTTCGACGTGTTCTTATTTCCGTCGCTTTGGGAAGGGAGTCCTAGAGTTGTGGTCGAAGCGCAGGTGAGTGGTCTTCCAGTAGTGATGTCTTCAATCATCTCGAAGCACATGGATGTTGTTCCGAGTTTAATCAAGCGTGTCTCTTTAGATAGCCCGGTGGACGACTGGATTCGCGCGCTTGAGTGGGCGGTGGATGCTAGTCGTCGCGTCGACAAGGAGGAGGCTTACCGGCGAGTACTTGAAAGTGAGTTTTCAATGGAAGAACAGGCTAGGAGGCTTACCAATCTTTATCACGGTCTATCATACTAACCGGGAGATACCTGGTTGGGAAAAAGATCTGTTGACGGACTTGGAGCCTGGTCATTCTCGAATTCTTAATCACATCACTAGTTCAATAGCGTTGCAATCGACATGAAGATGTGGCGCTGGTGAGAAATGGAAGATGGGACTCCTATGTCGATGGTCTTTGTGACGATACCCTTCGCGTGGTCAGTCAATTTGAGGCACGAAGGAGTGCATGTTGCAAGTTGCATGCTAGCCGTAGAGCATGTCATCCTCGAAATCAAGGCATGATATAGCCGAGGAAAACGTCTAGCTTTGTTGTACTCCGACGATGAGTGGTTGTTGGCTAAGCTCGAACAGCAGGTACAACGACTTGGAAACTGTCCCTCCTGGGATGGTCTATACCAGTTGAATGGGGGATTAACAGAATAACTTCAAGCATAAATGTTGATAAGAGATATGCTTTGGTAGTTCCCCGTGCGAAATGTTGTCTGTGGAAGAGTAGGTCTGGAGCATATTTGTTCTTGGATACGATCGGTGTACTTGACGAGTACTTCCCCGACCATCAAAGCATTGGTCTTGAGTTCAGAACTCCAAGCGAGTTTGCACTTGTGCCTCAGCCGTTGGTCTTGGAGTGGACCCGCAAAGATCTGTCTCGCATCAGCAAGAATGAAACAAGCCTGAGGTCACGAACTAGTCTTCGATAAGCATTTTCAGGAATTTGAATGAGACGGGCTGATGTATGCGTGCCCTAGAGAGACGGCCGTTCTGTGCCAAAAGACAGATCGGCGATTGTACTTTCACCCGCCAATACGGCCTTCGTTAAGAGATGGCGTACCAGCAGTGCGTTGTGCGGTACTCCTAAGGGTGCTGTTAGTTAATCGATATGACCATTCGCTTGTGAAGGGCGAGTGTATCGACGTGCAAATTGACGTGACCATGTCGAAGGTGCTCTTAACGGGTATTGTTGAGTTTGTCATTGTTGAAGGTGAGCTAAATCGCACGGTCGGGGTTAAAGATCTCTTGGGCTGGGTCACCGAGGTGGCGTCGCAACTTGGGGGTTCTTGCGGTACATCGCCGGACGATTCGCGACTCCTGCTGCGCGGATTGTCGGCGAGTTTCATTTACCTGCGTCCTGTGGGAAAGACGCTGTATGTGTCCGATAGGATAAAGAGTCTACTGGGAATTGGCGAATCAGTTCCGGTTAGCAGGACCTCCATGTTTATGATGCTGGAATCGGGGTACGTTCTTCCGCCGCTAACAATGTTCGAAGGCATCTATAGGCTTTGGCCGTTTACTGAAGTGCTTATACAAGGGCAACCTGGAAATTGGAGTTTTAGCGTGACGGACCGTCTCGATGAACTCGCGTCGGTTGGGAATCCGGTATATACATACCGAGCCGCGCAGGAAGCCATCGAGGAATGCCTTTCGAAGTCTCTTCAAGAGCTATCTTGTCGCATGGCTGATCGTGTGGCAGTGTTTACCGTGAGCGGCGGTATCGACTCTAGTCTTCTGGTGATGCTGGGGGCCAAATGGTTTCAGCCTCGTGTGATAGCTGCGACAGTCCGAAGCCCCGGGCAGGAATCAGAGTTTCAGAGGGCGCTTGCGGCTGCTCGTCACGCGGGGATCCGAGACCATGTGGTAATAGGAGTAGGCGACGTTCGTTATGACGCCTTTTGTGAGTATATTGATGCCTTTGCAGAACCTGTTTTCGACATGGCGGTACCTGGAGTCAGTAGTCTCCTAAATGCAGTTCGTGATTTTCGCGGTCGTAATGAAAGCTTGCTCGTGATTGAAGGACAATGTGCGGACACTGTCCTTATGGGCTTACCGCATAACATGATCGCTCAAATGTGGGACGTTGTTCCTCGACTGGTGCGCCCATTGGTGTCTGTTGTCGCTAGCATTGGTTCTGGCCCATTTTTGAAAAATACAGGGCCTGGAAGGATGCTTTACCGTTTTCGTAAAGCTGCTCGATCTCTGGCGGCGCGTGACAAGGTTGAAGCGTTGATGACGTCGCTAGGCGTTACAGGGGCTTTTCGTCGCCTTGATGACGTGTACTATGGGTGTTTCTTTGAATCAATTAGGAGCGTAATCAACAGCTCTGACAGTTTTCAGAGAGGTGTTACCAACTTCTTTTTGACTCGCATCCTTCCGGTGCGTGAGATGCAGAAGTATCGACTGGGCATCCAGCAGGGAATAGCGTTTGCGTTTCCTTTCCTAGATAATTCTATACTAAACATCATGCGAGCAGTTCCGGATAGCTTTCTTATTACCGAGACATCACGAAAGAGAGTGCTTTTTGACCTCGCTGAGAGGGTTCTACCTAGGGAAGTTCATACTCGAAGCACTTCGCCATTCTACATCGGATCACCCAAGAGAAGCAGGGGCCAGTTTTGCATCGGGGTTCGGCAACATCAAGGATACCAGCCGGACGTGCTAGATCGAGAGACTTTTATGGGTGCGCTGGAAAATCTTGCTCTTTTCTGTCAACATGTGGTCGAGCAAGGGAGAGACGTTTATGATCTCTTGCGCGAGATGGGCCTGGTATTCGAGAACCGCAGTCGATGATAGATAAGTTGTTAGGACTTATCAGGCATTGAAGCGCCAAGAGAACAGGAGTGCTCTGCATGGGTACGGATGTTCCGGGGACACAGGTGTCGATTATAATTACTTGTTATAATGCGAGGGAAGTAATTGGCCCCTGTCTCAAGTCGTTGCAAGAACAGACATTCAGGAACTTCGAGGTCATCATTGTGGACGACGGGTCTAACGACGGGACACCGGCTGAGGTCGAAAAGATGCTTGCGACAATGACGTTGCCTAACGCCACGGTCGTTCGGTCGGAGCGCGTTGGTAGGGCGAGGGCGCTCAATCGGGGAATTGCGGTCAGCTTATCGCCACTGGTGACCATTCTTGATGCCGACGACGTACTGCATCCCGAATATCTGGATGCCGTGGTCTCGTTTATGGCGGAAAACGATCACATTTGTGTCGCGTCGGCCAAGCCTGTGACGTGGAGCGACGTGATTCCGGAGTGGCGAACACTAAGCCGCAACAATTTGTGGGAGCAGTTGCAGCCGTTCGTGTTCGCTCTAAGGAATCCACTTTGCCATAGCGGTACGACAATTCGAAAAGCCGCGTTATTAGATGTAGGGCGCTATGACGAGACAAGAACAATGCAATTGGATTATGATTTATGGGTGCGTCTGATACGTCGTGGCTACATGATTGCCCAGAGCGGCGAGGCCATGGTTGGCAAGAGAATTCACGGTCATCAGTTCTTTGAAGGGCGCCGCCGGATACGTTATTCCTGGTCAGCATTCGTTTTGCAACGGCAGGCCATTCGAGCGTTGGATTTACCAATGTGGTTGATAGTGCTGCCTTACTTGAAATTGCTGTACAATATAACCCTTGGATCGCTTCGTCGGCGTGCAATCAGGGCGATTAGATAGCAGAGGCACAGGCTGGGCGTGTTAGGCGGCTGTAAGACTGTGTAAGACTACATGTGGTGGTTTTGAGCCTTACATGGGAAAGGGAATAGACTCTTGAATGAGCGCGTGGGAACAGGCACGCTCTGGTGGGCAATACCGATTCTCTGTCCGTTCATGGTGAAGATTCCAATCGGTGGTACTGTGTTCAATGTATCACTGGCCGATCCGATTGTGGCCATGGTTGGGCTTGGTATCGTTGCGAATCTAGTTAGATTACAGCGTTTAAGGTTGCCTCTTATAATTGAGTTCGCCCCCTTTGCCGTGTGGATCTTAATATCGGCGGGTATCAGTTCTTTCTACATTACGGATTGGCGAGGCAGTGCGGTTCTTAGTGAGTTGATCAAGTACGCAGTCTCGGTTGGTTGGTTCATAGTACTATCCTACCTTTTCCAGCGACCCTCGAGACAGGTCGATTTCATCTGGCTATGGGCTATCACGAGTGTTGGAGTTGCTTGCCATGCGCTTTTAGTGCAAGGCACCCGGTTGAGAAACACGGGCATTATGGACAATCCCAACATGTTGGCGTACTACTTAGGGGTCTCGGCGATTGTCGTAACGCTTTTCGGGACTCAGCTACGGTTTTTCCACCGCGCTCTGGTCCGTTATATGGTTCTTCTTCTACAGGTTGGAGCGATCGTATCAACCTTGTCCCGTACCGCATTGGTCAGCGCTCTCGGAGTTCTAGCCTGGATTTGCATGCTACGCGGCAGCCTTATCTTGAAGAGGCCATTAAAGGTTGTTCTTGGTCTGTTTCTTGGCGTACTTCCGTTATTTTTACTTTTTTTCACTGATAGTGGTAGCGGGTTGCTACAGCGTTTCCAATTATACGAGTCCTATTCGGTCCGGTATCGACTGCTAATCTGGCAGCGTGGCCTTGAGTTGTGGAGTCATTATCCCGTCACTGGAATCGGACTAGGCCAGTTTAACCACCTAAGCGCTTTTGATATACGACTACATAACCAGTATTTAACCTTCATGGTTGAAGCTGGCTTAATCGGAATGCTATTGTTTTTGCTTGGTCTTATGCTGAGCATGGCGCGACTGTTGAGAGCAGCTAAAGCGGGCAACTTGGCGTGTTCACTCTCTGGTGCCGTGTTGTCGTATACGCTGGTGTGGAGTCTAACAGGGAACCCATTGTTCTTCCGGCCGTTATGGGTGGCCTTGGCGCTGGGCTACGCGGGATTGAGAAGTCCGCCTGTAGCGACACAGGCTCTGGATGCTCGTAACTCATTGAGGAGTCAGAATATATAACTTTTATCGGGGCGATGTGATAACGATCTTGAAGCAACGGGCGAACGCATCGTTACCTTATTCGGGAGGCGGTGTCATGGTATCGAAACCAAATGACTTGGGGGAAAAGAGCGCGCCCGGCGGAGCTTGTAATAAGGGTGTCCCATGTGCCCAAGCCATTCCCTTCCTGTTGTTTGTCGTGAACGTTGACTGGTTTTTCCTTTCGCATCGGTTGCCTATAGCTATCGCGGCTCGGAATGCAGGATTGCGGGTCGCAGTTGCTGCTGCAGACACCGGTCAATCCTCAAGTATTCGAGCTGCCGGAATAGAGTTTATCCCTCTTCCGTTTTCCAGGAGTGGGACTGGGCTTCTGCAGGAAGTCAAGAGCCTTAGTTTGCTCCGCAGGCTGTACAAACGGTTGCGACCGGACCTCATTCATCATGTGACGATCAAACCTGTTTTATATGGTTCGATCGCAGCGAGAACGCTCGGCCCGATTCCGACCATAAATGCGATCAGCGGACTGGGTTACATGTTCAGCGAAGGAGAGCAGGCGCGCAAGCTTCGCTCCATTATCCTTAAGCTGTATCGCGTGGCTCTAGGCCACAGCCGGAGTAAGGTGATCTTTCAAAATCCAGATGATGCGTCGGTATTGAGGCGCTTAGGTATCGTGCGGGAAGAGCAAATAGTACTCATTCGTGGTTCGGGTGTCGACTGCGACCTCTTCCGCCCTTCGCCGAAAGCAGACACGGAACCTGTTCTCGTACTTGCATCTAGAATGCTGTGGGACAAGGGCGTGGGTGATTTCGTCGAGGCCGCGCGTATCGTTCGCGCCGAAGGCGTCAAGGCAAGATTCGTGTTGGTCGGAGACTCCGATGAAGGAAACCCCACGGCAATACCCCGAGAACAATTGCAGCGGTGGCACGATGAGGGCGCAGTTGAATGGTGGGGCTACCGCAGCGATATGCACCGAGTTTTTGGTGAAGCGCACATTGCAGTTCTTCCGACATTTTATCCGGAAGGTCTTCCAAAGGTGTTGCTTGAGGCCGCAGCATCTGGTTTACCGCTCATTGCCACTGACATTCCCGGCTGTCGGGAGATCGTACGTAATGGAGTGAATGGCATATTGGTTCAACCCCGAAACGTTCAGGAACTTGCCGAAGCTATGAAGCGGCTGATTTTTGACAAGGAACTACGTCAGCGATTCGGCGAGAAGGCCCGGGAAATAGCCGTAGCAGAGTTCTCACTAGACTCAGTCGTTCGCCAGCATCTTGATTTGTACTCGCAGTTGCTCGGGTGGCCACTCCGGTAGCCCAGGTTAAGAATGGATCAGAACGTGGTCAATATATGAGGCTTGTGGTATGTATATGAAAATTGAGGTCTGAGAGGGGAGTAGACTGTCGGTGAAGACGGTTCTCCTCACTGGTGCTACTGGGTTTGTAGGCACGCATCTATCGCGCAGGTTGCTTTCAAGGGGATGGAACGTTAAGGCGGCGATTCGGTCCCGGGAGGGAGTAGCTCGTTTAGTTGACTCTGTCGAGGGTCATATCGTAGGTCCCATCAATGGCACCACCGACTGGGACAATGCTCTCAAAGACGTCGACATTGTCATTCACTTGGCTGCAAGAGTTCATGTCATGCATGATACGTCTGAAAACCCGTTGGAAGCGTACCGCGAAGTAAACGTGCGTGGTACAAGGCGGTTACTAGACGCGAGTGTGGGCAGCGGAGTTCGACGTTTCATCTTCATGAGTTCCGTCAAAGCAGTCGGTGATGAGACTCCCGTTGGGGTTCCGTTTACAGAAACAGACAGTAGACAGCCTCAAGACGCGTATGGAGTGAGCAAGGCTGAGGCTGAGCAGATTGTATTGGAGTACTCCAGCAGCGGAAAAATCGAAACCACCGTTCTCCGGCCGCCGATGGTGTATGGGCCGGGGGTGAAAGCGAACTTCTGGAGATTAATGCGCGCTGTCGATGCTGGTTTGCCCCTGCCGTTCAAGAGTGTCCGCAACAAGCGGAGCATGGTCTATGTTCAGAACTTGGTGGACGCCGTGATGGCTTGCTGTGAGCATCCCGCAGCGTGCGGCCAGGTTTTCTTCGTGGCTGACGACAGACCTCTTGCGACATCGGAGCTTATTCAAGAGCTGGCTAGGGCGCTCGGTAAGCGGCCGCG
>NICF_comb_assmDRAFT_10000169_pt1 | contig 51253 bp, 43 predicted proteins | sample NewIslPassag4_SG_FD_11279 | JGI IMG/M metagenome (IMG submission 11279)
CCATTATGTTGATATTATAAGGAATATCCTGCATCATTTTATCTACAATTCGTTGGGCCAATTGTTTGGTTAACTGATACATAGAAACCTCCTGTCATCAGACAAAATGAATGACCTTTTAGAAATCCTTCTTTGATTGTATCATTAGAAGCTATCCCTCCTATTTATCATTTCCATTTATTGCATAATAATAGTTCAAAAGGGGACTGGATAGAAGGGATAAATATGGTTATAGCCAAAGAAGAAATATATTTTTTGTTAAATAGATTGGCGATTTGTAAATTTTGATTAATAATAAAAATGTAAGTGTTTTGTATATATTTTTTAGTTTGACAGTGGGTTTTGTATGAATGGGGACAACAGGCTTGGTGAAAAGTGGGGACAGCAAACAGGGATACCGAAAATGAAATGGAAGGAAGTGGGGCAGAAAAGAAGCATACATTGTTCAACTGTTTATATCCATGTTTAAATGAATGTCTTTCATATTTTGGGCTGACAGGATGAAGATTTAGCATTAATCAGGAAGTTTGAAAAACTATTTGCAGAAGATACCTCTATAGGAAAAACAGTTTGGAGGAAACGGGTTTTTGGAAAACGCATAAAACCATTGTGGCAATCATAGTCTATTATTTTATTTTTATACGGAAAAATTCTATATGTAAGGGGGACCTTTTATGAACAATGGGAAAGCTAATCTGAATTTAATGACCATTTTGCTTATCCCGATTGGAATCGGTATTAACTATGTAGGCGGTCAAATAGCCCTCCTTTTAAAGTTACCCGTTTATATTGATGTAATCGGGACAATACTGGTTGGCGCATTGGCAGGCCCACTATTGGGAGCTTTAACAGGTTTGGTTACCAATTTGATCATAGGGATAACAAATCCTGTTTATTTTCCCTATGCCATTGTAAGTGTAGCGATCGGTTTGGCAGCTGGCTTTGCAGCAAAGAAAAAATGGTTCACCAACTGGAAAGGGGTTACTATCACTGCGATTTTAATTTGGGCAGTTGCCCTTATTACTTCACCGCCGATAACGGTTTATGTTTATGGTGGAGCAACCGGTGATGGCGCAGGCTTAATTACTTCCTTCCTGGTTGCAACAGGAAAGGAATTGTGGAATGCCGTATTTACCTCTACAATCATTACGGAAACGATTGATAAATTTATCTCTGTCATTGTTGCTTTCCTGATTATAAAGGCTATCCCTGATCGGAATTTGCTGCAATTCCCCTTAGGAAAGATTTATTCCAAACATCAAATCACAACAACAACAGAAGAAGACTGGAAGTAATGGATTTGTTGGCCCATCATTTTTTAATGATGGGCTCCCTAATCCGGGAGGGTGGATTTATTGCGTACAAAAGTTATTTCCCATATATATCCGACAACAAAACTGCTTTTTGTTTTCGTGATGATTTTAATCAGTATCTTTTATGATTGGAAATTTGCCTACTTCTTTGTATTGCCATTATGTATTTTGTTTGCCTTTATGGATGGTCATTTCATGACTTATATCAAAAGGGTAGTTGCTATTTTAATCCTATTTGTACTATTGATATTTTTTATAAAAATCCTGATGGACAATTCAAATTCCAAATTCCTCCTTGATTTAGGCTTTCTTCAAATCAGGGAACAGGGGATAATCGACGGATTGAATCAGACAAAAATTTTGGTTGTATTGGTTGCGACAATGGTCCTGTTTTTTTTAACTACTGAAATGGAAGATTTAATGATCGCTTTGCAAAAGTTAAACATGAGTCATGTTGTCAGTTATGTGATCTTATCAACATTGCAATTGATACCGGAAATGATCAAAAAATCAAATGTTATTATGCAGGCTCAGGCGGCCAGGGGGATTGAAACCAAAGGTTCGATCATTAACAGAATGAAGGCATTTTTCCCATCAATTGGACCGTTAATTATCTCTTCCATTACGGACATCGAAGATCGGGCCATTACGTTGGAAGTCAGGGGATTTTCAGCCGAAACAAAAAAATCAAACCTAAAGCAGGTTTCCAAAAGAAAGCTGGATACGTTGCTGACTATAGGAATACTGTTGTTTGCCGCGTTAATGATTATCGGGAGGTTTATGGCATGAAAGTTTTGGAGTTAAAGGGTGTAGGTTTTCGATATGAAATTGCCCCCAAGCCCATCGTAAAGAATATTCATTTAACGATAAATAAAGGTGAGTTTATCGGTTTGGTAGGAAAAAACGGCGTTGGAAAGACCACCTTATGCAATATTATGAGAGGGCTGATCCCTTCTTTTATAAGAGGGGAAATGCGGGGAGAAGTTTTATTGGAGGGCAAACCTATACAATCCTATAGTGCAGCGGAAAAGGCAAGAAAAATTGGATTGGTTTTTCAAAATCCTTTTATTCAATTGTCAGGTATCAAGAAAACGGTTTTTGAAGAGATTGCCTTTGGATTGGAAAATTTGGGTGTGGAAAGAGAGGAAATCATCGAAAGGGTAAATTCAATACTTAAACAATTGAAAATCGAATACTTAAAAGACCAACATCCCGCCCAGCTTTCCGGGGGACAGAGCCAACGGGTGGCCCTTGCTTCCGTTCTTGTTATGGAACCGGAAATTATTCTCGTTGATGAGCCTACATCCCAGCTTGACCCTAAGGGAACGGAGGAAGTGTTTGAGACCTTAGGCATATTAAAGGAACAGCAAAAAACCGTCATTCTTGTCGAACATAAAATTGATTTGATTAGTGAATATTCGGATCGGGTTATTGTAATGCATGATGGAAGAATTGTGATGGATGGGGAAACGGAAACGGTTCTTGGAAGCAGGGAATTGGCCGGCTATGGAGTAAAAATGCCTGCCGTCTCCCGATTGGCTTATCGCTTAGAAGATACGTACAATACAAAATTTGATAAGATCCCAACCACGCTTAATGATGCTGAAATCGAATTTAGAAAGGTTATGAAGCCAAATGTATAGTGTACAGCTGGATAACGTGTCCTTTTCTTATCCAAATGGATTAAAAGCAGTGGAGAATGTCTCCTTAAATATTAAAAAAGGGGAAAAGGTAGCCATTATCGGACAGAATGGGGCCGGAAAAACAACGACGGTAAAGTTAATGAACGGCCTGTTGCGTCCTTCATCAGGAACCGTTTATGTAAATGGGGAAGATATAAAAGATAAAACAACAGCTACCGTATCAAAAAAGGTAGGTTACGTATTCCAAAATCCAGGAGATCAAATTTTTAATAATACCGTTTATAACGAAATTGCCTATGCCCTAAAGCGGGAAAAATTGCCTGAAAAGGAGATTGATGAAAGGGTCAGACAAGCTGCCAAAATATGCCATATTGAAGAGTTTCTGAATACAAACCCGTATAATCTACCCTTTGGGGTCAGGAAATTTGTGACGATTGGGATTGTAGTTGCCAATGATTGTGAAACGGTTATATTGGATGAGCCGACGGCCGGTCAGGATTTACTGGGGATTTCATGGCTTGAGGACATCATCCACTATCTTGAGGAAAAAGGAAAAACCATAATTACGATTACCCATGACATGGAATTTGTTATTGATAATTTTGAACGGGTTGTTGTCATGGCCCATAAAAATGTCATCGGTGATGGCACGATAAATGAAATCTTCTGGAACAATGATATTTTGGAAGAGGCGGCCATTAGACAGCCTGTAATTGCAGAGTTAAGCCGGAGATTGGGAGTGGGGTCCAATATCGTTACCATTGATGAATTCGTAGAGAGTTTAGCGAAGTATAGATAAAAATCATGATAGTAATGAAAAGGGGCAATTCACAGCGAATGCCCCTGGAATTTTTTATATAAAATTTTTGTTATAGCAAGAGTGCCAATATTACATGGCAGTCAGTCCGCCATCAACAACGAACTCGGATCCGGTGGAATAGCTGGATTCATCGGAAGCTAGATATAGAACAAGGGTCGTAACTTCTTCCGGTTGGGCCATTCTTTGGAGAGGAATATGTTTGGCAAATTCCTTGATGACTTCAACGGCATCCCCTTCGGTAACCATCGGTGTTTCAATGACACCGGGATGGACGGAGTTTACACGGATTCCGAGTCCGGCCAATTGAAGAGCAACCGCTTTTGTAAGTCCCCGGACGGCAAATTTCGAATCGGTATACCCTACCGCACCGCCAACAAGACCATTGATGGATGAAATATTAATGATGGAGCCGTTTCCTGTCTTTTGCATGGAAGGTAGGACAGCTTTGATTCCCAAGAATACAGATACCTGATTAATGTCAATGATACGACGGTATTCTTCTTCCGTAATTTCAAAAATGGATTTGCTCATGCTGATTCCGGCGTTGTTTACGAGAATATTGATCGGGCCGTAGGTTGCTTCTGCTTCTTCAACAACCTTTTTCCAGTCTTCCGCCTTGGTAACGTCTTGTTTAATAAATTTTGCGTTGCCACCCAATTCCTTTTCCAGAGCAAGCCCGCCTTCTTCATTGATATCGGTAAAGACAACCTTTGCTCCTTCTGCAACGAAACGTCGTACGTGGGCAGCTCCCATTCCACGGGCACCGCCTGTAACAATTGCCACTTTATTTTCCAATTTGCCCATTAAAAACCCTCCTTAACATTTTCAAGGAAATCAAAAAACTAGTTTGCAGTAACAAAAGCAGGATAAAGAAAGCACTTTCAAAAATAGTGAGAGTAAAAGGATGGAAAAACTGTATACACCGTAATTATCAATGATTCATCCATATAGGTCAATGCTGTTCATAAATTAACAACTTAATATTCAATAAATCACAATAATTTTGGATGTAAAAAATATTGGAACTCCATTATCAGTACAACATAATGGATCCCCCATCAACCATAATGGTTTGACCGGTGATGTATTTGCTATCCTCGGAGGCCAAAAATACGGCTACACGGCCGATATCCATTTCCGGGTCACCGAGTCTTCCAAGGGGAATGGTCATAAGCATGCCCTCATACATTTCCGGAAAGGCTTTTGCCCAGGCTTGTACTCCCTCCGTATTGGCAATGGGAGAAATCAAATTGACCGTCACTCCGAATCTTGCAAATTCATTGGCACAAACCCTTGTAAGACCACGAATTGCTTCTTTTGCAGCTGCATAAGCGGCCTGGGTCGGTTGCCCTTTAATCCCTGCCCCAGAAGCAAAATTAATAATATTTCCTTTTGTTTCCTTCAGATAAGGGAAGGCTGCCTGGGTCAGGAAAAAGGTTGGGTAAAATCCGGTGTTAAAGGATAGATGCAAATGTTCCCGTTTTGTTTCCATAAAGGGAATCTGTCTGGAAACATGGGCATTGTTCACGAGGACATCCAATTTTCCGTATTTCTTTACAATGGAATCTACCAAATCCTTTAGTTCCTCATGTTTGGTAATATCAAAGGGGACAAACATCGATTCCTGTGAATGTTCCTTTAAGAGCGCCTCTGTCTTTTTCCCCTGCTCCTCATTAATATCCACTATAACAACCTTAGCTCCCTCTTTGACCATGGCCTTTGCCATTCCTGCTCCGATTCCCGCACCTCCTCCTGTAATGATGACAACTTTATCCTGTAGCTTTTTCATAATAGTTCCTCCTTAAGATTTTTATAATAGCCGAAAAAGAATGTATGTAGGCAAAATAGGTCGACCTGTTTACAGTTGATTCTAGGCAAAAGATGATCAAAAGTTCAGGCGCTCCTTTAAATTGGGATCCTTGGAGCGCCAAAAAACCTTTATCATTGATTTGATAAAGAACGTTTATACATGCAAATTTTGGACCTCAATAATTTTATTGGCTACAGCAGTTGTAAGCTCTTCGGTAGTTTGAGGAACAAAGTTCTTTAAAATGGAATTAATCATCGGTCCCATTGCACCGCGGGCGTTAATGTCCAGGGAACCGGTAATCTGCGTCGATTGATCATTAATCTTTTCAGCAAGAAAATATCCGCTTCCGGCAAAATTGTCGGAAAGACCGGTTAAATCAAAGGTTACCCGATTGGGTTCTTCCCATCTGGTAATATCGACCTTCAGTTTTACGGTCTTTTTCATGAACCCAAGATCGCCCTTAAAGGACCAGGTTGATTCCCTATCACTAATAAGCTCATGGGAAATATAACCCGGTACAAGAGGTGCCCAGTTATCTATAACACTTACAAACTCCCAGACTTTTTCGATCGGCACATTTAGATTGATGTTGTGAACTCCACTTGGCATAACCATACCCCTTTTTTCGAAAAGATTTTTTACTCTTCAATGTTCCTTGCGGGGGCTTTTGCTGAAGCAATGCCGGCAAGATATCCCCATGTCATGGCCGGACCAATGGTAGCCCCTGCGCCAGGATAGGTCGGTCCCAAAATGGACATGGCTGCGTTACCGGCTGCATATAGTCCGGAAATTTTGTTTCCTCTTAAACTGATAACTTGTCCATTTTCATCTATCTTTGGACCACCGGAGGTTCCCAAGGTTCCAAAGTAGATGGGAATTGCGTAGTATGGTGGTTTGTTGATCGGCCCGATATTCAATTCCGGTGAGCCGCCACCATGACCCATTCCTTCAAAATATAAGGTTCCCCTATGGAAATCAGGATCGATTCCTTTTTCGGCGTTCTCGTTAAAACGTTTTACTGTTTCCTCCAGACCATCCGGGTCGACACCGATCTTTTCAGCCAATTCCCTTAACGTATCCGAAGCATTCATCCACTCGGGAGCAGGATCACCTGGGGCAACGGTCACCACCAATTCTTTATCCTTCAATTGGCTGTCAAAAATTAACCAGGCAGGGGATTCATTTGGATAGGTTTGGGTCACTTCATCATAGACCATAAATTTTCTAGGCATATCCTTATATGTTGATCCCTCATTGACAAAACGTTTTCCAAGGCGATTGACAATGATGCTGTGGGCACTGCTTCTCGGACTGTTAATGAGATTCATCACCCGTCCTTCATACTCGATGGACGGGTCCTGGGTAGCGGGATACCACCAGGCATCACTCATGTTGGCAAGGGCAGCACCGACTTCCATGGCCATAATCAAGCCGTCTCCTTCGTTATATGGAGGAGATAACGGATGGGTTGGTTCACCCGGCAAAAAGGCTTTTACCAGATCCTTGTTCCATTCGAATCCGCCGGTAGCAATGATGACACCTTTCCTTGCCCCGATATATAGCGGTTCCCCATTTTGTTCTGCAATGACTCCAATAACTTCCCCATTTTCATTTTGGATTAATTTTTTCCCGGGGGCCTCCAGTAAAATCTCAACGTTTCGATCCAGGAGTCCTTTTACTAACGCCGCAATAAGGGCTCTTCCCATCGTGGTAATATTTTTTTCCAATCTTTCTGCCATAACCGCATAGTCAATGGAATTTTTATCGGCTCCTCCTTCAGCGAGTGTAAGAGGAGGGAAAATCGGATTCCTACGAATCTTTTCAGCCAAATCCCCCAGCTGATTAAGCTCAAAGGGTACAGGATCCAAAGAGCGACCTTCGACAAGTCCCCCGGGCAAATCGGCATAATAATCGCCATACCCTTTTGGAATGGAAAATTTAACAGGTGTATGGTCATGCAAATACTTAATCATTTTAGGCCCCTGATCCAAAAAGACATCAATGAGCTTCGGATCCGGTTCCTTGCCATTGGATAACCGTTTGATGTATTTTAAGGCATCCTCTTTGCTATCTTTAATGCCGGCCTCCTCCATATAATGATTTTGCGGAATCCATGGTACCCCGCCGCTCATAGCTGTTGTTCCACCAATTTGAGGAGATTTCTCCAAAACAAGAACTTCTGCCCCGTTATCATGGGCAAGGGTTGCGGCTGTGAGGGCTGCTCCCCCAGAGCCAAGAACGACCACATCTACTAAGCGATCCCATTTGCCGTGTTTCATCCTTCCAATCCTCCCATAAGATTAAGTCTAGTAAAATATTTAATGACCCCTTTATGAATACGCTTACAAAAAATGAAAAATCCTTTAGATCCCTCCCCTTTCGAAACCTCCATAAAAGATTGCAAAGAAGAATATTCTTAGTTGAAATCATATCTATCATTCTGATAGCAATACTATCACATCATTACTTTTCTGTCAATTCAGACTAATGTGTGTTGCTTGACTTGTGCAATCACTAATATATTATAATGAAAGCAAAACAGAAAAACTTGAGGGATTTATATGAAACCTATGGAACGCTACAATTTTGAGAGAAGGCAAAATAGAGAAATGCGAGAAGATACGATTCTGAATGCCGCTGAAAGGCTGTTTGCCAAAAAAGGAATTGAAAATACAACAATGCAAGATATTGCAGATGAAGCCAACCTAGGTGTTGCCACGGTATTTCGTCTTTTCCAAAAAAAGGAAAGAATAATTGTTACAGTGGCTACAAGGAAATTGGAAAGGATTCTTGAAATCTTCCAAAATATAGCGGATATGGATATAACCTGTTTTGAGAAAATAGAACGCCTGCTAGACCACTTAATGCAGAATTATTATCCGGATAAAAATGAAGCGGTAAAAATTTTGGAGAATTTTGAGACCTATGCATCCCGTATTACCGATGAGATGGAAGATTTTGATCTATATAAATCGGTTTATCGGGAAATATCCAGGACCTTTTCGAAAATCATTGAAGATGGATTAAGGGATGGTTCAATCCGGTCTGACATAAATATTAAAGAGACGTTAATTACCCTTGTGAACGCAGGAGCCACTTTTTCCAGGAAATTAACTTTACAAAAATCCATTTTCTTTATTGAATTGGACCTGGAACCTGAAAAGCAGGCAGCGCTGTTAAAAAAAATCATTCTGGACTATTTACGGCCAACAAAGCAAATGGAATAGACCGAAACATGATTTTTTGGAAGGGAGTGGGAGAGAAAGCTTGTTAATGGAGATTTCTTTTGTAAAGAGATAAGAGGACGATGAAAAGTCTTAATCTTTAATGAGACATTAGGGAGGAACTTATGGGTTTTAAAGATGAATTGAAACGGGAATTTCGCAACCTGATGAGGGATGCGGAAAAGGTAGCGGAGAAAACATGGGTGGTAGATTATCAAGGACATCAGATTGAAATTGTCAACCGATTGATGGAAGAGCATCTAATCATCGATGGAAAAAAAGTGGATTCGAATGTAAGAAAATCCATTTGGTCCCATGTTTTTCCTTATTCGACTTTGTCCGGTTTTTTGGAAACAAGAGGTGGAAAAAGGGAAAGAATTTCTGTAAAACTCGGTGGATGGAAGCATTTGAATTGTATCGTCAAAGTCGGGGGAAAGAAGGTTTTTACGGATACAAAGGAGATTTCCTTCCTACCGTGGGAACATAAGGAAAAAATAGTTCCCTTTATAACAAGGCAATTAGAAATCCATCATAAGATTGTAGATTATACATTGCCGGATGAGGATTATATTTATGGTGAGGGTGAAGAACGGCTGGAGCCGGGACTGTTCGATCAATATGTAGATGCCACACCAACCCCATTTTTTGCCAAAAAGCTTTTGAAAAAGTTTGAGGAGCAAATTCATAACCCTAATGAAAAAACAAGAAAAGCCACTTATGAAGAAATCATCTTCGATCATATTGTAAGTTATCAGGATGATTTTATTGAAAAATTTAAAGAGGCAAATCTGGAAGAGCATCTCGTCCAAAATGAGGCTAATTGGTTGCTGGAGAACGCAGGACACCGGGAAGTAGTCAAGTTTGCCCTAACCGTTCTTGGATTGACGAAATGCGATCAATATAAAGATTTGATTTTTACAATTGGTCTTCATGACGAATTTACTCCCTATGCCATTTTTGCCCTGAAAAATGGAACAACCAATGGAAATGAGCAAATTTTTCAATTAGCAAAAACCCTCCATGGTTGGGGAAAAGTGGAAGCAATCCGAGAGCTGGATGCCACAACTAAGGAAATGAAAAGATGGCTCTTGACCGAAGGCCATAAAAGTCCTAAAGTGGGAGACGCTTTGGCATACCTATGCGCAGAAAAGGGAGAATTGGACATAGCCTTGGATGAAGAGGTAATTTCAAAGGAACTGTATGATGGGGCGGGTTGTATCATAACCGGGCTTTTAAAAGAAGACGATGGTTACTTGGAAATCGATGGTTACGAATATGCAAGCAGGGTGCTCACCCGTTTTGTATACCATGCGAAAAATCATTGCCAAAAGCTAGTGGATTTTTACCCGTTAATGAAAATACAGGAATATTTAGAAGCGGATGAGGAAGTGTGGAAAGAAGAACGGTACATGAAACAGTGGAAGCCCTTTGAACGGGAAGCCCTTCTGGAAGAGTTGCATCCCTTTATTGCTGATCCCAAGTGGAAGAATCTAGCGTTCGAAACATTGGAAAAAGATTTTGATCGGAAGGCTTTGGAAATTTGCCGATTTTATGACATGGATATAACATCCATTCTGTTCCGTCATCTGGATAAAAATCCAACCAATATGGCATTATATGATGCAATTGTTCGAACGGGTGATAAGAAAAATATCTTGGATTTAGTCAAATTTGTTGAAACCCGCTTTTCCCTTTCAAATCCTTCCAATGAAGAACAAAAGTGCATCGAAAAAATTTTGGATGGCTTATATGATAATGAAGGGGTAGGTTTGGAGTTACTTAAGGCTTCCTTAAAATCAGGGCAGGTTTATCTGCAAATCAAAGTTTTGGATATTTTGGAATACTGGTCTCCTTCTAATTGGTACGATGCCGAATTCGCTGAAATGATCGATGAGGTTGCAAGACAATCAAAAAATAAAGAAAGTCGCCAAAGAGCAAAACAATTAATGGAAACCAAATAAATGTTATTTTCAAGGTAGTATAAGAATGCCGCCTTTCAAAAGGAAGGGCGGCATTCTTTTTAGTTACGGATTAAATAATCGAAGGCACCAAGAGCGGCAGTGGCTCCTGAACCCATTGATATAATGATCTGTTTATAGGCACTGTTGGTACAGTCGCCGGCGGCAAAGACGCCGGGTAGGCTTGTCATTCCCCGTTCGTCAACCACAATCTCACCACGTAATAGCTTGACGGTATCACCAAGCCAGTCGGTATTGGGAACAAGGCCAATCTGTACAAATACACCTTCCAATTCGACATGGTGGGTCTCGCCGGATGCCCGGTCGACATAAGTAATGCCTTCTACTTTATCTGAACCGGTGATTTCCTTTGTTTCCGCATTTGTGATGACCGTTACATTGGGAAGGGATTTAAGTTTTTCCTGCAATACAGCATCTGCTTTTAATTCAGGCATGAATTCAAAAACCGTTACATGTTTGACAACACCTGCGAGGTCAATGGCGGCCTCAATACCTGAATTTCCTCCGCCAATGACAGCTACATGCTTCCCTTCAAACAAAGGTCCGTCACAGTGGGGACAATAAGTGACCCCTTTATTACGGAATTCCTGTTCACCAGGAACTCCAATGTTCCGCCAGCGGGCACCTGTTGCAATGATGACGGTCTTACTTTTTAAAACCGCCCCATTTTCAAGTTCAACTTCAATTAAGTCTTTTTTCGTTAAACCTTTTGCCCGCAGGGAATCCATAATATCAATGTTGTAATCCCTGACGTGCTCTTCCAGTTGAGCAGCTAATTTCGGGCCTTCTGTATGTTTGACACTAATGAAGTTTTCAATGCCAACGGTATCCAAAATTTGTCCGCCAAAACGTTCAGCAACAATTCCGGTGCGAATTCCTTTTCGGGCTGCATAAATGGCTGCAGAGGCACCTGCTGGACCTCCACCTATCACAAGGACATCGTAAGGGTCCTTGTTGGATAATTCAGAAGGGTCAGCGGTACTTCCGATTTTTGAAAGAATATCTTTAATGCCCATTCGTCCGCTTTCGAAAAACGCCCCATTTAAGTAAACCGTAGGAACTGCCATGATGTTTTTGCTTTCGACTTCCGCTTTATATGCGGAGCCTTCAATCATCGTATGGCGAATCCCTGGGTTGAGGAGGCTCATTATATTTAATGCTTGGACGACGTCAGGGCAATTATTGCACGTTAGGCTAACGTACGTTTCAAAATGATATTCCCCTTGAATGCTCTTGATTTGGTCAATGATTGATTGTTCAAGTTTTGGTGGCCTCCCACTAACCTGAAGAAGAGCCAAAACTAGGGAAGTAAATTCGTGCCCTAAAGGAATACCGGCAAATACAATCCCGGTATCTTCTCCAGGCCGATTCACACTAAAGCTCGGAGTACGCTCCAATTGAGCCTTCTCAACTTTAATTTTTGGCGACATGCTGGCAAGTTCATTTACAAGATCGAGAGTATCCTGTGATACTTGATCGGAACCTGCACTTACTTTGATAAGCACGTCCCCTTGGAGTAGTTGGAAGTATTGGTTCAATTGGTTTTTTATGTTAGCATCAAGTTTCATGAAATCTCTCCTCAAATCTTCCCGACTAAGTCAAGGCTAGGTACAAGGGTTTCTGCGCCTTCTTCCCATTTTGCAGGACATACTTCACCCGGATGGTTACGGACATAGTCAGCGGCTTTTATTTTCTTTGCCAAGGTGCTAGCATCTCGACCAATTCCGTCAGCGTTGATTTCAACAGCTTGAATCACACCATCTGGATCGATAATAAACGTTCCACGATCGGCAAGACCGTCATCTTCCCTCAAAACATCAAACATCCGGCATAGGACGTGGGAAGGATCACCGATCATGGTATATGTAATTTTGCCAATTTTTTCTGAGGTATCATGCCATGCTTTATGAACAAAGTGGGTGTCCGTGGAAACAGAGAATACTTCAGCACCCAAGGCTTTTAATTCCTCATAATGTTCTTGGAGATCTTCCAATTCTGTAGGGCAAACAAAGGAGAAGTCTGCAGGATAAAAGCAAACCACGCTCCAATGACCTTTGAAATCTTTTTCCGTTACTTCGATGAATTCACCATTTCTATATGCTTGCAGAGTAAAAGGTTGTACCTCTTTTCCGATGATTGACATCAAATATCCCTCCAAAAATTTTTTTCATAATGCAACAGTTATGGTTTCCAAGAAACACAATAACTATTACTTTAAATTAATTATTATATAAAAATAGTTTTTTTGTCAAAGAATTTGTGATTCATTCCACAAAAAAGTCAAAAATCCACTGTTTGAACAATAAGTTTAGACGTAAAAACATCAAGTTTTTCAACAACCACAGAGATTGGACTTTTTTAGAAAAGCAAAACGACCACCCGTTCAGATGGATGGTCGAATCTTTGGTATAACTTACCCAGTTTCATGACACTCTTTCTAAATGAGAAGAACCTGTATTATGAATTGGCATAATTAGGCAATTACCTCGTCCGTTTTCGGTTCTGTAATCAGTTCCTTTTCTTCTACTGAGGACATATTATAAACCATGCTTGTCCCATTAAAGGTACCACCGTCTTCGATTACAATGCCTTTTGAGGAGATGCTGCCAATAAGTTTTCCGCTCGGTTCAATTCGAACTTTTTCGGAAGCGATGACATCTCCCTTTACTTCACCTGCAATGACAATATTTTTTGCCCGAATGACAGGTTCTACATAGGCCCCTTTCCCAATATAGACGATTCCTCCGCATTCAATTTCTCCGTATATTTTTCCATCTACCCGAAGACTGGTAGGCAAAGTAATTTTCCCTTCAATGACCGTATCTTTGCTGATGATCGTATCAATGGATCTCTCGCTTTTTTTGATTCCCATCATCAAAACTCCTTTCCAAAGAATTAGCTTCTTACTATTCCTTAAATAATTGCAAGAACGGTAAAGGATCGATAGGTTCGCCATTGTTAATAATCTCATAATGAAGATGAGGTCCTGTACTGCGACCGGAACTACCCATTGTCCCGATGATATCCCCTTTTTTCACCCGATCCCCAGGTTTTACTTTATAGGAAGCAAGATGTCCATATAATGTTTCATAAGTATCAGAATGGCGAATAATAATCGTTTTGCCATAATTACCGTTATATTGAGCCATGGTCACAATTCCATCTGCGGCGGCATAAATGGGTGTTCCATAGTTCCCACGTATATCTACCCCACCGTGGAAGGAGTTGGAGTAAGTAAAGGGGTCTTTCCGCATGCCGAAGTTGGATGTAATCAAGTCTGGCTCAGTAGGCCAAGCGGTCGGAATATATTTGATTTCTTGGCTTACGGCGTCCACCGTTTTCAACAATGCTTTGTAGCGCTCAATCAATATGGAGGATTGCTGAACCGCATTTTCAATATAGTTTTCATAATCGTCATTATAAGGGATATGCTCTCCTCCTTGGGATTCAATGAAGGATGGCAATTCTTCCAAATATGTCCGTACCTGTTCTTCCAGCTCCAGCAATTGCTCCAATTGTTTTGCAGTAATGCCATTTTCCAACTCCAAAGCTCTAAGGAGGGTTCCCATCTGCTCTTTTTCTTGGCGCAAATTTTCCAATTGACTATTTAGATTGTTGACCCGGTCTCGGTGAACTTCATAGGCATTCATATAGAAAAATAGGTAGTAAACAAGCGTAGAAAGGCTGATCAAGGGCAATAAAATAAAAATGGTAATTGCAAATTTAGGAATCCGAAAGCGGGTTACCCTTCGATTTACATCGTTGGAGACGACGGTAAATGTCAGGATATCTAGCCTCCGTTTTTTAATCTGCAAACTTTGCACCTCCTATAACGGATTAGAGGAAATGTTCTGGGCATCCAAAATTCGGCAAACTATTGAAAAATATGTACATTTTTTCTGATAAATACGATGCTTCAACCTAGTCATAATATAATTGTAAGTTAATGAAGAGGAAAGTCAACGGAATGTCGAAGGTTTCCCTAAAGTTTCGCTTTTCAGGGCTTTTTTGGGATATGAAGTTGTCGATTTATCCCTAGTATTATCGAAATTAATTGTAATTTGTTGGCACCGAATTACATTTTTCCCAATTGTCCCCTTTATTATCAAAGAAAATGGAATGTAAATATATAAAAATTAAAAAAGTAAGGTGTAGATACTTGCACATATAACACGAAATATGTTAAATAATAAACATTGTTAATAACTATAAAGAATAAGAAAGTGGGAAAAACAATGGCAAAAGTTTTAATTGTTCGTGCACATCCGCAAAATAAACGGGTATCAAGATCCATGTTGGTTACTGATGAATTTGTAAAGGCATATAAACAATATCATCCGGAAGATGAAGTGGAAGATATTAACCTTTATGAAATGAACGTTCCGGAAATTGATTCGGATTTACTGGACGCTTGGGATGAATTGGCACAAGGTGTTCCCTTTTATTCCTTAAGTGATTCCAAACAACATAAAGTGACGTTATTTAATTCCTTGACAGAAGGGTTTTTGCAACAAGATAAAATCGTCATTGCCAATCCTTTGTGGAATTTAAGTATTCCTACTCGTCTAAAAGCTTGGATTGATACGATTACAGTTGCAGGGAAAACCTTTAAATACACGGAAAATGGTTCTGTCGGCTTGGTAGAAGGAAGAAAACTTCTTCACATTCAAGCAAATGGCGGTGTTTATAATGGAAATGATCCAGCCAGCCAGTATGTCAAAACGATTTTTACGTTCCTCGGAGTTAAAGATATTCAACAATTATTTGTCGAAGGAATGGACTACAATCCTGACAAAGCGGACGCAATCGTTGCCGAAGCGATTGAAAAGGCAAAGGAATTAGCGAAGACCTTCTAAATTTCGTCACTTATGCAGTGCGCCCTACATAAAGGGCGCTTTTTTTATGGAGTTACAAGTATTATGAAATATTTTCCGAAAGTTGATTTCGGTCATGTTCTTTTTTTCTTTCAATCCTTATTCTAAAAATAAAAAATCAACATTTTTGGAATAGAAATAGGAGGAAGAAAGTGATTCCATTCATAAATAAACAAAAAAAGTCACTTGCAATCATCAGCGGATGTTTCATTGGGATAGGATGGTTCATGTCCCTCTTCGGATCAAATACCATTAAAGATCTTTTTCTTATTATCGCAACCCTTATAGGTATACTGCCAATATTGACGAAAGCGATACAGGCATTGAAGCTTAGGGTGTTTAGTATAGAGCTCCTTGTATCCATTGCTGTCATTGGTGCCCTTATGATCAAGGAATACACAGAGTCCTCGGTTGTTACTTTCCTTTTTCTTTTCGGGAACTATTTGGAAAGACGCACATTGGAAAAAACAAGGTCATCAATCAAATCTTTGTTGGATTTGGCACCAAGGGAGGCAACAGTAAACAGGAATGGGAAGGTAAAAACCATTCCGGTAGAAGACGTTATAGTTGGGGACAGGGTATTAGTTCGTCAGGGAGGAAAGATTCCCGCTGATGGAATGGTAGTTTTCGGAAAAGCAACGATAAATGAAGCCCACATTACAGGGGAGTCATTACCGGTTTTTAAAACAATCGGGGATTTTGTCTATAGTGGTACCATCCTTGATAGTGGATTTATCGAAATGAGGGCGGAAAAGGTTGGAGATGGCACGACTTTTGCAAAAATGGTCGAGCTAATAGAAGAAGCTCAAGAATCGAAAACAAAAGCAGAACGTTTCTTGGATAAATTCTCCAATATTTATACTCCCGGAATTATGATTCTAGCAATAATGGTCTTTTTCATAACAATGGACTTCCATCTGGCAATTACTTTTCTTGTCATTGCCTGTCCCGGGGCATTGGTAATTGGAGCTCCGGTTTCAATGGTGGTGGGGATTGGAAACTGTGCAAAACATGGTGTTCTTATTAAAGGTGGGGAATTTGTGGACCAATTATCAAAAGTTGATACGATGATTTTTGATAAAACCGGGACCCTTACAAAGGGAAGACCGCAAATAATGGAATTGGATGTTTTTGGGGAATTCAACGAAAATGAAATGCTAGCTTTGGTTGCAAGGGCGGAAATGATCTCAGAGCATCCCATCGGTCAAACGATCGTAAAGGAAGCAGAGACTAGAACAATTAATTTTCAGTGTCTTCATATGGAAGATGGAGAAGCGATAAAGGGAATGGGAATAAAGGCAAAGGTCGATGAAAAAAATATCCTTGCCGGAAACCGGAAGCTGATGGGAAAAGAAAAGATCCATATATCACAAAGTATGGAAAAATTGGCAGTGTCGCGGGAGAAAGATGGACGAACCGTTATTTTTATAGCTGTTAATAGTGAAATCCAAGGCATGATCTCCATAGGTGATCCCCTTCGCGACGATGTAAAATTGGCCCTTGAAAGATTAAGGAAGCTCGGTGTAAGGAAAATGTTTATGTTGACCGGAGATAATTATCATACAGCCAAAAGTGTGGCCAATGAACTCGGATTGGAGTTTCGGGCAGAAATGCTCCCCGACGAAAAGGTAACCTTTGTAAGGCAATTGAAGTCTCTGGGTTACTGCACAGCAATGGTAGGTGACGGGGTGAATGATGCCCCCGCTATCGTAACCAGCGATATAGGGATCGCGATGGGAAAAGGCGGTGCGGAAATTTCCATGGAAAGTGCAAACGTTGTTTTAATAAGTGATCAACTCATGCAAATTCCAGTGGCCATTTCTCTTGCAAAGGCAACGATGAGGAACATGAAACAGAATATTATGATCGCCCTTTTAGTATCCCTCCTTCTTCTAATTGGGGTGTTGGATGGTTCGGTCCATTTGGCCACCGGCATGTTCATCCATGAGCTTAGTATTCTCCTCGTAATAGGAAATGCAATAAGACTTTTAAAATTAAAAGGCATCGACTAATAGAAGATTTTATGAAAAAGGATGAGCCTTTTTAATGCCGAATCCATAAGAGAGTGGTAAAATAAATGTAAGAATGTTAATATTTTCACAAAATAAACAAACGACATGAAGGTATTACATTAAAGGAGGAGTTTTATATGATGGATCAACGAATTTTAGCCGATAATAAGCAAATAAAGGAACCTACACCGTTAGTGAAAGTAACGAATCAAATTATTGCAAACATCGGAAGGCTCCATGTGAAATTACATCAATATCATTGGTTTGTTAAAGGTCAAAACTTTTATACCCTTCATGAAAAATTTGAAGAATTGTACAACGAAAATGAAACATACTTTGATCGCTTGGCAGAAAGACTGGTTATAATTGGGGCAGATCCTGTCTCAACAACCGAAGAATTTATCCAATACTCGACCATTACCGAATCTCCAAAGGATAAATATTTAACCGCGGAAGAAATGGTAACAAAAGTAGTAGATGATTATTCATCCATGCGTGATTTAACCGATCAAGCTATTGAGTTGGCAGGTGATGAAGGCGATAAAGTCCTTGAGGATATGTTGATTGAATACAAAGAACATTTGGAAAAAACCCTATGGATGTTAAATGCCTTTTTGGGTAAATAAATATGGACAATCGGAATAAGTTTTAGCCTAGAAAAAGAGACTGATCCTGGCGAAGCTCAGCTTCACCGGGATTTTTTCATGCTTATTCGATTGACAGTCGAATCCTTTTTGGGTATATTACCTCTAAATAGAGATATTTGATTTCGTGACAAAAAAGGATGTGGAAAATTAAAATGAGCAAATTCCATAGGAAACCGAATTTATATCTTGGCGAAGTTTCGTTAAAGGTGCGGGATATGAACCGTTCCTTAGCGTTTTATCAAAAAATGATCGGTCTGAAAGTATTGGAAAAGGATGGGAACCAGGCGGTTCTATCTGCTGATGGCAAAACTCCGCTTGTGATCCTTGAACAGTTGGAAAACATGGAAGAAAAGCTTTCTCGAACAGCCGGACTGTATCACTTCGCTATCCTTCTTCCATCAAGAAGGGCGTTATCTGTGTTTCTCCGTCATTTATTGGAAACAGGATACCCCTTTGGAGCTGCAGATCATCTAGTTAGTGAAGCATTATATTTAAACGATATTGACGGTAATGGCATCGAAGTATATGCTGATCGACCTTCGGAAGAGTGGAAATGGAAAAATGGTCTCGTTTTGATGGATACTCTGGAATTGGATGGTGCGGGAATTCTTGCTGAAACAAGTGACCCTTGGGAAGGACTTCCTCCAGGGACAATAATGGGTCATATTCACCTTCATGTATCAGATTTGGAGAAAGCAAAGGAATTTTATACAAAAGGTCTAGGTTATTCCATTGTTAGTTACTATCCGAGGGCCATTTTTATGTCCACAGGAGGATATCATCACCATATTGCCATCAATACTTGGCAAGGTGTGGGGATACCGGGAACTGCCAAGAACCACGTGGGTATGAAATGGTATCGGATTTTTTATCCGGACGAAGAAACCAGAAAAGAAACGATACGACGTCTTGAAAGTATGGATGTAAAAGTATCAAAGCAGGGAGAGGATTATTTTACGGCTGACCCATCAGGAAATGGCATTCGGTTATCGTTATCTTGGGAATAGCCAAACCTTAATGGTTTGGTTTTTTTTGGGGGAGATAACCTTCTTTTTGTATGAGGATGGGTCAAGAAGTATCCTTAAGTACACAATTAAAAAGCTCGTACGTCTTTATTGCGGTTTCACGTCCTTTTCATGTGCCCTTTCTAAAGGAATCTTCCATTTTGGATAGGTAGACTATCGAACATCTCCTGCAATCTTTACCTCTTTTTGGAAATTTTCCTTCATAACTTGTATCAGAAAATCCGGACGATCGGTCATAATGCCATCAGCCCCCATACGAAGTAAGTTTCGCATCATTTCTGGATCATTAATTGTCCAATAGTGGACAACCATTCCCCGATTGTGAGCACCACGGATCAATTTTCGATCAGCGAGATTAAACTTCCCCTCTCGAGCTGGAATATGGAGGGCATCGACAGAAGGACGATATAAACTGTTTAGAAATAGCTTGTGCAAAACCACGAATCTTTTCGCTTCTTTCCGTCCGGCACTAACGATCGCTTCCCCTCGGGAAATATTCAATAAATGATCAATGATGTTCTGATCAAAGGACGCAAGAATGACCCTTTTTTCAAGACCAAAGGATTTTATCGTATCCCACATTTTTTCAGTAATCGCCCTGTAAAGGGACGGATGATTCGTATCTTTTATTTCGATAATATAGAGCATCTTGTCATCTTTAATCGTTTCAAAGATTTGTTCTATCGTTGGAATAAATACGCCTTGACCGCGGAATTTATAATTCCCCTTTTCATCCTGAAAACGGTATCCTGCATCAAGATTTTGTATCTCCTCCAAAGTCAAATCGTTCACTCGTCCGGTTCCATTTGTTGTTCGGTCAACGGTTGGGTCATGAATGGAAACGATATGCCCATCCTTTGTCATATGGACGTCAAATTCCAGTACATCCACTCCCAATTTCCATGCATTCATAAATGCGGCAAGGGTGCTTGAAGGGGCAAGTCCGGCCCCACCTTGATGGGCAATGACCAGTGGTCGCTTGACGTCAAATTGATGAAGCTTTGCTGTTTTTGAAACGGGATAAAGATAAAATGCCAACCATAAAAGCAGAATTAGACCGAGGATGATTCCGAAGAACATGGCCAAACCTCCTTTTTCCCTTTCTAAATAAATTCCACCTATATCAGGCTTTTCCTTTCGAACCGATCGGGATTTTATTATAATTTTCCTAGATAGAAATGTGATTTTCTGGAGCGGATAGGGAGAGCCAACTTTTATATGACTATAAACAGGTCATGAAAAGGATTCTATTTACCCAAAATAAATGTAAACTTTAGGGTTTATGACTAAAATCAAAAGGAGAAATGATATGGACTTTCAAAAATGGATTGATTTCCTTGACCTTGAACCTCATTCAGAAGGAGGTTTTTTTAAACAGACATTTCATTCCTCCACAACCGTACAGAATGAGGAAGGAAAGGAACGATTTTTGTATACGAGTATCTACTTTTTACTTCGTTCCGAAGATCGCTCCCATTTTCACAGATTAAAATCCGATGAACTTTGGTATTTTCATGCGGGAAGCCCCTTAACCGTTCATATGATTACTGAAGATGGCAGATATGAGACGAAAAAACTAGGTTTGAATACAGAGCGCGGTGAATACCCGCAAGTTCTTGTGCCGAAGAATACCATATTCGGTTCAACGGTAGATGATCCAAAGACATATTCCCTTGTCGGGTGTTTGGTCTCTCCGGGATTTGACTACAATGACTTTGAACTGTTTACCCAAGAAGAACTTCTGAAAAAATATCCGGAACATAAAAAAATTATTCGTCACCTTGCCTATGAAAAAATACCTAATTCCTAAATAAAAAGAGCCTGAAGGGTCCGTCCTTCAGGCTTAAAACATATTCTACCAATCTTTCCACTGTTCTTCTTCATAAATGGTCTCGAGATCATGAAAGGAAATGGTTATGATTGTGTAGTCCGTTTTCTCTTTATACTTTTCGGCCATTTCCTTAATATATTTGGGTGTCCCTTCTTTCTCCTCATCATACAGAAGCAAGAGACCGTCAGAGTTCCTGATGAGGAATTGGTTTTTCGCTGTAAACTGCCATGGTCCTTCATAAGGTCTCTTAGAAACGGTAGCATGGAAATCAGCCATTAACAAAATTTCTTCATACTTTTCCACCTTTTCTGCTTTCCATCCCTTTTCCTGGTCAAGAAACGGTGTAATGATGGCATATTTTAGATCGGGATAATCCTCCCTGAGATCCATAATTACTTCTGCTGCCCAAGTTTCCACCCCAAGCTGACCGCTTAATAAAACCCATTCCAAACCATCTTCAATAAGGGGAATTAAAGCCCTTCTTAGAGCCTTCTTAATAATAGGGATCGCCGGACTCTTGTCGTCAAAAATGCCTAATTCATATTGTTTATAACCTGTAATGACTAGCCGCTTGATCATATTTGTCCCTTCAAATAGCCTTTTGGTAAACATCCTAACATAAATTGGCCAAATCCAAAAGAAGAAGACTGAAGTAGAAAGGTTTTAGGCCAATCCTTTTGGACCTTAACTTCCATAGATTATTATAATAGGAACCCTTGTAAGGATAGGAAAAGCAAGCTAAAGAAGCCTTGTTTTAGAATGTTTTTTATACGAGTACTTAGATGTCTTTCCCATCCAGCAATCCATATTTCTGCTGGAATCGTCCTAGTCTTTTTCTCCAGCTTTTGGAAAAGACCAACAAGAGGAAGGCGTTAGTGATCCCATGGGCGAGGTCAAAATAAAAACTAGTTATATATAAAGTAATAAATTCACCCCATGTAATGGTTTGCAAAATACCGACGACAATCCAAAGATTCATGATCCAGCCAAACAAAATTCCTGTAAGAAATCCAAAAATCGCAAGGATAGTTGGTGATTTCATAGCCTTGGAGTTTTTTAACGTCCCTGAACAAAGACCAATCAGTCCCCAAGCATACATTTGCCAAGGAGTCCAAGGACCTTGCCCAAGAAATATGTTTGATATAAAGGCTCCCACGTTCCCAACAACAAAACCTGTCTCACTACCAAAAACCAAACCCGTCATGATGATGACAAAAGTGGTTGGTTGCACGCTGGGAATAGAGGCAAAGGGAATCCGGCTCAAGGCTGTCACCGCGGCGAGAATGGAGATCATTACCAATTCCCGGGCAGCTAATGGACGCCGTTCAAATCGTATCATGAAAGGAAAGAAAGAAACGATCAGAATCAGGAGGCTGGCTAACATATATAGTTTATGGGATATAAGGTTAATCAAAAGGAAAGCTCCTCCTAAAAAGAAAACCACGAAAAGAACGTATTGCCTTCCTTTCTTCCTCGCCCCCTCTACCTTGTCCATTTTTCCATTGCCTCCTTTAAAGTCACACATTCAGGGATCATTAACCCTCTTGTTACACGATTAATCGAAGTCGTATAAAAAGTATTCCCCCTGAAAAAATCCCGGGTGTTTTGAATGGCTGTCAATTCACCATGGAACATCATCGCGCATCTTGTGGAGAACTTAGCCGCAAACTCAATATCATGAGTAACCATGATTAACGTTAGCCCTTTTTTTTGCAATTCCTTAAGGATGTCCCCGAGTTGTTCCTTTATTTCCGGGTCCAACCCTTTTGTTGGCTCATCCAATAAAAGAATCGAAGGGGATGACAAAAGCAGAGACACAAGGGCGATTTTTTGCATTTCCCCGCCGCTGACATCATAAGGATGCCGATTGAGGAGGGATTTAAGTTCAAAGATCTCAATCAACTCTTGCAACCAGTCTTGCCCTCTTCCATGCGGCAGGCAAGCTTCCAATTCTTCACGAACAGTATCATGTAAAAACATAAGCTTCGGATTTTGAGGTAAATAGCCAATTTCCCCGACAAGGGGGTTCTGATAAGGGGCACCTTTATAGAGCCTTTTTCCCTTTTGTGGTCTTTCAATCCCTGCCAAAATTTTTAGTAACGTCGATTTTCCTGTCCCATTAGCCCCAACGATGCTAAGCCATTCCCTTGGATAAATGGAAAGGGAGAGGGATTGGATGATTTTTGGATTCGTTCGTTCATATTGGAAATGGATGTTTGTTAATTGAAGAATCGGGCGATCTTCTTCATTTATTTTTGATTGATCTTCCGGTTGAATTTTCGGTCCAACTATATTTAAACTTTTCGCCCACCTGCGACCTTCCTTGACGGTAAGGGGAATCTCGGAGACATTCTTTTTCCCCTCGTAACTCAAATATAAAAGGGAAGTACTGGGCAAATAGGGCAACATATGCTGGATTTGATTTTCCCAGGTCCGTTGAATCATCTCCTTTGGTGTACCATCAAAAATAACGGTTCCGTTATCCATTACGATGACCCGATCGGCTAAAGGCAATGCCTCTTCGAGATGATGCTCGACCATGATGACCGTGATGCCAAATTCCTCATTCATTTGTTTGACCATGTGGAAAAAATCCTTTGTGCTGACGGGATCCAGCTGAGCGGTTGGCTCATCCAGTAAAAGTAAAGAAGGTTCCATAAGAAGAATGCTGGCCAAATTGACAATCTGTTTTTGTCCGCCGGAAAGGTGATGGATTTTTTCTTCCATTAATGGATGGATTCCGAAATAATGGGCCATTTCCGCTATTTTGGTCCGCATTTGGTCTGTGGACAGTCCGATATTTTCCAGCCCAAAGGCCAACTCCTCAAGTACCTGTTCCATGACAATTTGATTTTCCGGATCTTGAAAAAGGATTCCGATTTCTTTTGCCCTTTGAATGGGTTCCACATGATCAATATTTTTTCCTTTGTATCGAATCTCGCCTTCTTGTCTTCCATGAGGGGCAATTTCCCTTTTTAAAAGTCGCAGAAGGGTGGATTTTCCGCTTCCCGAGGAACCACAAACAACAATAAATTCCCCTTCTTCCACCGAAAAGGAGACTTCATTCAGGGACCTTCTTTTTTCCCCAGGATAATAAAAACTTAATTTTTCTGTTTCCAATAATGCCATATGATAGACTCCTTTGCTTCAATCCATAAGGGAAACCCGAGGATTAGAGTAAAAATGAAGAAATAAAACCATTCCCGACCATAAAGCCATACCGGTTCAAAAACGGGCCATAGGGAAAGTACTCCATCTCCCAAATACCACCCCATAAGACCAAACAAGGTAAGCAGGGTTAGAAAGAAAAGAATGAAAAAATCTTCCCTTCCCAATTTGTATGGTTGATACTTGGTCCGCTTTTTCAATCCGTACCCACGGGCGGTCATCGAGTCTGCTGTCTCAATCCCCTCTTCCAGCGACCAAGTAAGGAGGATTTGAACCATCTCAAGGCTGGATTTGATTCGCTCAGTTCGGCTGCTTGAAGAAACGGATTTTCCCCTTGTCTTTTGTACATCATTAATTTCCTTTAACCTTCTTCGAAAAAGCGGTACGAAGCGAAGTGCTAGCATTCCAACGAGGGCCCATTTTGGGGTCCATTTAGAAAAGAGAAATAAAAATTTATCCGAGGTAATAACGATATTGAAAATAAAAGCGATGAACAGGATGGCAATAACCGTTAATGCGTTCATTAGTCCTTGGGTTATTGCCTCCTTCGTAATCGGCTGGTCGAAAAAATAAAATAAAATATGGCTCCCCCGATGATTGAATAAAGGGTTCATGATCAGGAGAAAGAAAAAAAGAAAAGTAATGGGCAAGAACCAACGCTTTAAAGTTTGACCTTTATCCAAAAGAAATTGAATGGCTATAAGCAAAAGGCAACCCATTAAAAGAAAGAATGGATGCTGATAAAGAAAAATCATCAGTAAAGCCAAAACAAAATAGAAAAAGGAAGTAAAGGGGTGCAAAAAGGTGATTGCAACGTTCATTTTCCATTCCTCCTAATGTTACTTTCTTGCCCTAAACCAAAATCCCCTTGCCCTTTTTCTATTCATTTATCTCGAAAGATGTCAATTTATTAAGACTAGACATTTAAGGGGAAGCCTTCCTTTTGTTCCCCTTTAAAAATTGCAAGGTTTTGGCCATCGTAAAGGTTCGAATTTCAAAGTCTTTTCATCGTTTAATTGGCAGTCATATCCAGGGAGTAAATCCATTCTATTTCATCCCCATTTTTTACGGGTTCACTTCCGGAACTTCTCCCGATTACTTTTCCGTTCTTTTTAAATAACCAACCGCTTAAAGGTCCATGATCCATTTCGTATAAGTTATCGATTCCCTCCATATAGGCAGCATCCCCGCTTCCTCGATATTCAAATTGGATCCCTTTTTCCTTCAGGATTTTTGCGGTGGCGGAAAGAACGGTATCATCCGGTTCAATGAATACGGTAATTGACGGGAGGATGATGTTTCCATCGAGTCCCTTTATACTTACCGTCACATAATCCGTATTGATGGTCCCCTTATTTTCAATCGGCGATTTTTTATCTGTATCAGCTTTCGTTTCCTTTCCTTTTGATTGTTGATTTTCTTTCTTCAGATGATCAGTCGTGCTTGATTTGATTTTATCTTCCTTTGATGCTTTTTCTTTTTGATCACTGTTTCCATTTTTTTCAACGGGCTCTGTTTTATCCTTTGGTTCAACACCCTGCATATCTTCATTTTTTTCAGGTGTAACTTCTTCATGGGTAGAAGGATTCTCATTTTTTGCATCTTCGATCCTTTCTGTTGCATCTTCCATTGTTTCAGAGGCGTTTTTGGGCAATGCCGAATCCTTTTCACACCCGGCTAGAAAAGCAAAAAATAACAAAATCATTAAAAGCCCTTTTTTCATAATGTCCATTGGTTTCCCCTCTTTAAACTTAGATTTCTATACTTTCCGGAAATGGGAGGGACACTTGAGAGTCGTCTCCAATTTTAACCATTCGTCATTTTTCGTTTCCAAGACAATGTTAACCAAGTAAGGGAAAGGAGTGTGAAGAAAAAGCCGGCAAGTAAATAGGAATGATTGTTCCCCGCCGTTTTCGGAAGAACTTTCCCAGCCTCTTGTTTTACATAAGGTTTCCCTTTTGAAAAGGTAAAGATGGAATCTTTTCCTTCCAAATACTTTTGATAGGATGATAGGGCAAGCATAGCTTGGTTAGTGGCAAATTGATTGGCCGAATTGTCGCTTTCCAGATGTTTAAAACTACCGTCAGCCCTTTGGAAACTTAGGATTTTTGTAATTAAGTTTCCTTCCCGTTTCGTAAAATCAGCACCTGCCGGATCGATGTTAAGTGCGGTCAGGCCAAGAATAACTTGAGAAAGGGATTCGCTGGCAACCCCACCGTTAAATTCATCATAAAATCCACCGTCTTCCTGTTGTATGGAAGTGAGCCAATTAGTTGCTTTGATTATGGCAGACGCAACATCCTCTTGTTCTTTGTAGGGAGCTAGGGCGGCCAAAGCCATGCCAGTAATGTCAGGACTTGCCACTTCACCAAAGAGGGACCATCCCCCTGAGGGAAGTTGGGCATCTAAAAGATTATGGATTAATGATTCCCTGTTCCAAAGAGCATGATGCGGGACATCATAATGTGCGCTATCTAGGGCTAGTAGGGCATAAATGGGGCCGTTATTCCCCTGATTTTCCATACGCCCATGATTGGTTAGCTTGTTAATCAGGTTAATTCCACTTATATTGGAAGCATCATATCCAGCTGCCGTCAATATAAGGATATGTTTTTCCAGCTCTGTAACCGTTCGGAAATCTCCCTGGGATTCTATCACTTTTTCAATGGATTCCTCAATGATTTGAGTCGGTAATTCATATCCTAAAGCGGAAAAGGCTAGAATGCCATACCAATCCTGAGAATTGGTATCGATCAAGTATTTTTTCGTATTCTCAATCGCCTTTTTAATGGATTCCAAGGTTATGTCGCCAGTAGGAGATTGGATCCCTTCCTTTTTTCCAGGAGTTTTGGAAGGATTTTTGTTGTCACTTGGACTTTCGGTATGGGGGGCTTCAACCTTCAAATGGTCGCCTGGTTTCATTTGGTAACTGGCAAGCCCAACTTGCATGTATTCATCATTGATAAAAAAGCTCCAATACTCCTTTTCCCCCAATAAATCATCTATATCTTGAATGAAGGTAAGCCACTCGGAATCGATGGAAACATCCAACTTTAATTCCTGTTGTATCGCCACCTGTTTTAAAGCATCATAGGCGGTACTTCCAGGAACGAGGGTAATTTCCTTATCTGCAATAATTTCCTTGTCCGGACCGATGATGGAAACAACAGTTTGGACTTCTTGTGGTGGCCATAATGTCCAGTCTGTCAATACAAATAAGAGATGATCTCCATGTTCCAAGGAGTAGCTGGAAATCCCCACGTTGGCAGCCCTTCCGTTAATGACAAAATTCCAATATTCCGTCTCATCTTTATGGACATTGTTGAAGTTGATTATAGAAGCACCATAGTTAGGATCTATATCATATTTGAAGTCAATCAGCTTCTGTTCACTCAAAGTTTTTAAAAGGTCAAAGGCAGTTTCTCCTTTTTTATAAGGGACTGCTGTTGTTTTAAGGATTGGTTCCTTTTCGTTTGGATCAAGAATCGTAATCATCACGGCATTTTCTAAAGTTTGAGCATAAGCTACATGTAAGGGAACATTCATACTAAAGAAAAAGAACGAAAAGACAATCAGAAAAATTGGAATACAAGTGCATAGTCGTTTTCTCATGGACATGACACAACATCCTCCTATCGATGATTTTTTGCCAAAAAAAAACATCCCTCGGAGGAGATGCATTTGCAAAAGGCATTATAGATAGCATATGCCTTTACCGCAGACACACCCCCTATCCGCGTAGGGTTCATGGCGTGAAAAAAATGGGCAGGTCTCCTGGCTTATGATCATCGTTTTCCAAAACCTTCCCATCCAAAACGGACAGTGGCACAACTTGGAAAACTCCCATTTACAGTGGCGGGACCGCGCCGGAATTACACCGGACTTCCCTTTTAATGATTTGCCCCAATCGGGGAAATCAACCCATTTTTTCTTATTCACTTTTCTATATTCATCATACGTTCCTTTTTTTGCTCCGTCAACTAAATATAATGATAAAATTATTATATTATTCAATCAATTCGGTTTGGTAGTATAATGGGTTTACAGGCTAATCGGTTGATGGCTACGTGCGTAACGGAAAATTGGGTAAAATCCTTTGTTCTGAAATTTAATAACGAAGTTGTTCATTCAAAGCTAGGGGAGGAGAAATATGGTCAAACAAGTAGATCAAGCGGTACAGGATTATTATTCCGATGAAATTGCATGGTGTTATGGCTGTGGCAGGTTAAATGAAAAGGGCCATCATTTCCGGACAGGATGGCTTGAAGGTACTGATAAAACGGTTAGCTACTATTTTCCCCTTCCGGAACATACGGCGGTACCGGGTTTTGTGTATGGCGGTCTAATTGCTTCCTTTGTGGATTGCCATAGTACCGGTTCAGCATCCCTCGCCCTTCATCGAAAAAAAGGGTTTGAACTGGGAGAGGGAGAGGTACCACGTTTCGTGACAGCTTCCTTGCATGTGGATTACATAAAACCTACCCCTCAGGGAGTACAGCTGAAAGCGGTGGGAGAGGTGGACGAAATCCATCCAAAAAAATGGAAAATAGTCACCGAGGTATATGCAGGAGAAACTTTATGCGCTAAAGGGGAAGTAATAGCCGTTGTCATGCCTGATTCATTTTTGAAAAAATAGCCAATTAGATTAGGTAATAACGAGAAGATATCTTTAAAATGACAGAAAAAGCCGCCCAGTGTGAAAGGCGGCTTTATCATTATAGAACCCCGTTAGTCTTTGTTAATAAATGAATTAACCCCTTTTATATTAAGGATCATACATTCTATTTGCGGGAATGTGACCTATTTGTTTCCGAATACTTTTCTATAATAATCGTAATCTAAAATCATGGTAGAATAGTAAAATTTGCTGTTAACAATGGCGGACATTCGTTGGATATACTCATTATCCACTTCCACACCGGGATTCGGCGTAAATTTGTTGGTAACGGAATTATATTTTCCTTTTTCCGTAATAAAACTGCGGTTTTGAAAAATAACAAGACTTTCATCGTCAGCAAATAAATCTCTTCCCATAAGCAAGCGGGAATCATATTCAAGGCCTAACAAATTCGACAAAGTTGGAATGATATCGAGACTAGAAGCAGGTTTATCGATGGTTACAGGTTCCATCCCCTTTGTATAAAGAATAAAGGCATTCCGATATAATTCGAAATTTTCCTCAACCTTATGTCCTGAAAGTTCATCAATGGTTTTTTTATCCAAACCATAAGGGTAGTGATCTGCACTAAGGGCAATCAATGTTTTATCCGAAATCCCTTTTTTCTCCAGCTCATTTAATAAATATTCCAATGCCCGGTCCAGCTCAATTTGGGTAGCTAAATATGCTTTTGCCTCATCGGAATAATCCAAATGTTGGACGAGGTCCCGATTTTTGTAGGCAATATAGTTTCCGGTGAAATTATATAAAAGATGTCCACTTACCGTCATATAGTAAGCGTGGAAAGGTTCGTCATTAATATATTCGGGGATCGTTACCTCCATCATTTCAAGGTCTGACTCCGGCCAGGTTTCTTTAACCACAAGACCATTCCCAAGTCCTTTGTAGTCATAGCCCATGTTTGGATGGGAAACATCCCGGCGGTAATAATCATATGTATGATTATGGTAGGCTACCGTTTTATAACCAAGTTTCCGGAACTGGTTCCCCATGGCAAAGGGCATGTAATTTTTGGAGGATTCGTAATAGCTCCAAACACCGCTTTTAGGTATTAGTCCGGTAGTGGCTACGTATTCTCCATCCGACGTGCTGACGCCCCAAATGGGAGTATAAAAATTAGTGAAACGATAACCTTCATTGACGAGTTTATATAATGTTGGTGTTACCTCTTTGTTAACAGCCAGGTGGGAAAATCCTTCCGCCGTAATGAAGATAAAATTGAATCCCTTAAACTTTCCGGTAAATTCATTTTTCTTCGTTGGAGGAACACTTTGAAAATACTTATGCATATCTTGAATGGCAGGGTTTTTTTCATTGGCGATCAATGAATCAAAGTCAATATCCATTACTTGATCGTCATATTCGATTTTCTCATTCGGATCTTCAGTTTTGTTGAAGTCATCGGGATTAGGCTTTTGGGTAAGGTCATCATCTCTAGGATAAGCGACAACTGGAGCTTTCAACACGGGTTTCCATCCGGTAACAAGTCTTTGAAAATCAAGTCGCATGGTTGTTAATAGACCCAATCGATCTACAGAAAGAACTGGGGAGCTACTGTGATAGTATAAATCGTAGGGGGAATTGTCTTCTTTACCAGCCAAATGAATGGTGAGTATGGCAAGTAGATAACAGGTAAAAAGGACAGATAATGTGAAGATGAAGGGCTTGCATTTTATTCGCCGATAGGCAAATAACCTTTTCCCAAAAATCACCATTAATGTTCCAGGTAAAAAGAATAAAAGAAGTGGAAATAAGTTCTTTAGGCTGATGATTATAATCTCTTTCCAGAATTCCGCTACTTGTCCGGCATTGCTAGCCGAGTATATTGAATAAAAGGTTTTAAAAAACTGATAATAAATGAATTGACTAGCATAAATAATGGCGAAAATGAACAAGAGGGAAAAAGATACCCAGTAGTTGACTTGTGGGGAAAAACTGCTGGATAGGATATAAAGAAGTAGCGAAAAGATGACCAAAAATAAGATTCCGATAAGAGTCCCAATGGAGAAAATGCGTCCGTTAATGGCGATTTTTATTAACAGCTCCATTGAAAATAACGATACAAGAAAATAAATCAGCAAAAAGATTGGTTTCAGTTTCCTTTCCATGCCCTTCACCTCAAAATTATAGGTATGTAATAAATATAGCAGAACTTTTTAATATCTATCTATGAAAATTTTGACTCGGTAAACAATTTAAATCATCGGAATAATGAAAAGATAAAAAGGAAATAAATATACATTGCAGAACAATTTGCCTTCGGTTAAAATGTTTACTGTGGTCAACTTTTTAAGATAAGCACATGTTTTTCGGAATCACATAAATTTATAAGTCATATTCCATTGATTTTGTATATACTTGTTTCATTTTGAAACTACCAGGGAGAGATCAAGCATGTCAGAAAATATATTGATAGCTTTAGGTTTAACTTTGATTGCTGGTTTAGCAACAGGAATTGGGGGGCTAACGGCGTTTTTTGCATCAAGAACAAATACGAAATTTTTATCCCTTGCATTAGGTTTTTCGGCGGGTGTTATGATTTATGTTTCAATGATTGAAATTTTTACCAAGGCCCAAAGCATTTTAGCTGCCGAAATGGGAGAAAAGATGGGAAGCTGGACGACCGTTATCAGTTTCTTTGGTGGCATGGCGTTAATTGCCATTATTGATAAATGTATTCCTGAGCAAAAGAACCCCCACGAAGTAAAAAAGGTCGAAGATATGAAAACTGGAAATGGTGCTTCAGAAAAGGTGGATTTACTAAAGCTGGGAACTTTTACGGCTTTGGCAATTACGATCCACAATTTTCCGGAAGGGATCGCAACCTTCTTGTCGGCATTAGAGAATCCGGCATTGGGTATCGCCATTGCAACAGCTATAGCCATTCACAATATTCCGGAAGGCATTGCGGTTTCGGTTCCGATTTATTACGCTACAGGCAGCAAAAAGAAAGCATTGAAGTTTTCCTTGATATCTGGTTTAACTGAACCCCTTGGGGCAGTTGTAGCTTACCTCATTCTCATGCCCTTTTTAACCGATGTCCTTTTTGGAATCATTTTTGCCGGGGTAGCAGGAATTATGGTTTTTATTTCTTTGGACGAATTATTGCCAGCTGCCCAAAGATATGACGAAGCCCATATTTCCATTTACGGACTTGTTGGTGGAATGGCCGTCATGGCAGTTAGTTTGCTTCTTTTCATTTAGACGGTGTAATATAGACAAAAGAAACATTCTGGTATAAGAATATTATTGGATAGCAGGTGATCAAATGCATCAGGAAGGGGATAAATTACGGGAAAACCGGAAGGATGAACATGTTCGGTTAGCATTGGAACAAAATCGGGGAATCTCTTCCCATTTTGATGAATTGCATTTTGTCCATCGGTCTTTCGCTGAAGTGGGGGTACGGGATGTAGACTTGACTGTCCACACCCCGCACTTTTCATTAAGAACCCCGATTTATATTAACGCAATGACCGGCGGTAGTGAAATGACCGGAAAAATTAATGCTTCACTGGCCGAAGTGGCATCCGCAACAGGGATGGCAATGGCTGTTGGATCCCAGCATGCGGGGATAAAAAATGAGCAGGTTCGTGATACATATAAAGTGGTCAGAAAGTTAAATCCTAAGGGAATCGTCTTTGCCAATGTCGGTGCCGGGAGTCCGGTGGACTTTGCCCAAAGGGCGGTGGATATGCTTGAAGCGGATGCTCTGCAAATCCATGTGAATGTTCCTCAAGAATTGGTCATGCCGGAAGGGGAGCGGGATTTCGCTGGCTGGCTGAAGGGAATCGAAGAAATTGTCCGCACGATTTCTGTGCCAGTCATTGTGAAAGAAGTCGGTTTTGGCATGAGCCAAGAAACGATAAAAACATTGATAGACGTTGGTGTACGCTATGTCGATGTAAGCGGAAGGGGCGGTACCAATTTTATCGGCATAGAAAACCGAAGAAGAAAATTAGGAGAATATGAATATTTACAAGGATGGGGACAGACTACCCCGATTTCCATTCTGGAAGGACGGAAGTTCCTGGGACAGGTAAATCTTTTTGCCTCCGGAGGGATCCGGAATCCCCTGGATGTGGCCAAAGCCCTTTCCCTTGGTGCAAAAGCGTGCGGGATTGCCGGTCCTATTTTGAAATTGGTTCATGAATCCGGTACCGAGGGAGCCATTGAGGAAATGAACCGCTGGCATGAGCAGCTAAAATCAATCCTAACTTTGCTTGGTGTAACGAGTCCGGAACAACTCGAAAAGTGTCCCATCGTAATTACCGGTGAAGTTCGGCAATGGTGTGAACTTCGGGGAATCGATCTAATGTCTCTTGCCAGAAGAGAATGGTAAGAGACAAAAAAAGCTCCGCAAAATGGCGGAGCTTTTTTGTTAGGATATAGGATATTATGATAGGAGTTCTTTTGATTCTTCTTTTTCCGGTAATTCGTTGGATAGTTTCAACATATTGAGAATTTTAAAGAAAAGGCTGAGGACGATAGCTACAATCGTCGCTAGCCCCATTCCTTTAAAGGGGGCGCCAAGAATATTGATGGTAGCTCCACTTAATCCAATTCCCAAGACAGCACAAGTCAAAATCAAGTTTTGGGAGTTGTTATAATCGACTTGTTTTTCAACGAGCATTCTTAGTCCGCTAACTGCGATGACCCCAAAGAGAAGAAGGGAAATTCCTCCGAGGACCGGCTCTGGTACTGCCTGGATTACCGCAGCCACCTTCCCGAAGAAGGATAGGATGACAGCAATAACTGCTGCCCCACCAATGACCCAGATGGAATAAACTCTGGTAATGGCTAAAACACCAATATTTTCACCGTAGGTTGTATTTGGGGTGGAGCCGACGAAACTGGATAGGATGGTAGAAATGCCATTTCCGATTAAGGAGCGGTCCAGTCCAGGTTTTTTGACCAGATCCTTTTTCATAATATCACCGGTAACGATCAAATGTCCGATATGTTCAGGAATAAGAACTAGTGCTGCAGGCAGGATTACTATGATATCCGACCAGTTGAATTGCATTTGATAGAAGGTGGGTAATCCAAGGATTGGTGCGTTTTCTATCAATGTTCTGCTTTCTTCGGTAATCAAATCCGGGAAGAACAAGTATGAAATCAGATACCCGCTAACAAATCCAATCAAGATAGGGATAATCTTCAGGAATCCACGCATCGTAACCCAACAGACAATGGTTATTCCCAATGTTAGCATGGAGACGGTAACTGCATCCGGGTTCATCACCCAATTATCTCCGGTGCCAATCAGACCGGCACTTTGAGCAGCGTTAGGAATCAGTTCCAATCCGATAACAGCAACGATGGCTCCCATGGCTGCCGTAGGGAAGACCACATCGATCCATTTTGTGCCAACAAATTTGACGAGAATTCCAACGAAAGTCAACACGATACCGACGGCAAGGAATCCACCGAGGGCAAAGCCGAACCCTTCTTCCACTGACGAATATCGTTCTAAAACAAAGGTAACGGGTGAAATGAAGGCAAAACTTGAGCCTAAATAGGCGGGAATTTTCCCCTTCGTAATAAAAATGTACAATAATGTGCCGATACCGTTCATAAGCAGGACGGTTGCGGGGTCAATCCCAAAAATAACAGGAACTAAAACTGTTGCACCGAACATGGCGAATAAGTGTTGGAAACTGAGCGGTAAGCTCTTTGCTAAAGGTAGACGCTCATCAACTTGAATTTCTCTTTGTGCCATTTTCCCTCTCCCTTTCAAGACGTTTTTAGGAGACAAATCTAGTACCTGTTATCTTGCCCAAGTCCATAAAAAAGGCACCTTGCCTGATGACAGCAAGGTGCCTATATTATGCACACGGAAATAACCAAGCATATCCATATGCATGGATTTGGGCACTACCATTTTCCGATAACCTTGCCAGCCTCACAGGACTGTTTTTAAAGGTACTGTTCATTTGTCTCCGTTATTATGGCAGGAACTTTTCAAAATGTCAACTGGAAAAAATCAAAACTTATATCCCCACAAGAACTGGATAGCCTTTTTGAAGAATTTGCGGATTGATCATGAAAGGATTCAATCGGCGATATCAAAAATAAGATAGGGAACCCAAATACGGGTTCCCTAACCAGCTTTCCAAAACAAAGGAATTTTAGGTTCTTTCTTCAAAAATTTTGGCGATTTCCACAATGACTTCTGTTGCTTTTTCCATTGTTTCGAGAGAGACATATTCAAATTTACCATGCATATTTTCCCCGCCGGCAAAAATATTCGGGGTAGGCATACCCATGAAAGATAATTGGGAACCGTCCGTTCCACCCCGGACTGGCTCGATGATCGGAGTAATGCCGAGTCTTTCCATCGCTTCCTTGGCATAATCCAGAACTTCTTTAACGGGTTCTATTTTTTCCCGCATATTGTAGTATTGATCTTTTATATCAAGTTTGAGGGTTTCCTCCCCATATTTTTCTTGCAGTTGATGGACAATCTTCGTTAATGTTGCTTTCTTTTCTTCAAATTTTGCTCGGTCATGATCCCGGATGATGTAATACATATGGGTCCGTTCAACATCCCCTTCAAAGCTTAGGAGATGAAAAAATCCTTCATAACCTTCCGTAAATTCCGGGGCTTCTTCTTTTGGCAACAGACTATTTAATTCCATGCCGATCTTTATGGAATTTACCATTTTCCCTTTGGCGCTACCGGGATGGATATTATTTCCCTGAATCGTGATTTTTGCCGCAGCGGCATTAAAGCTCTCATATTGCAATTCCCCTAACGGACCACCGTCCATGGTATAGGCGAATTTCGCCCCAAAGCGGGGAACATCAAATTTGTGGGGACCTCTCCCAATTTCCTCATCAGGAGTAAAGGCGACCCGGATTTTCCCGTGTTTAATTTCCGGATGTTTGACCAAATAGTCCATGGCAGTGACAATTTCGGCGACCCCCGCCTTATCATCAGCTCCGAGCAATGTCGTACCATCGGTTGTAATCAAAGTTTGACCTACATAGTTTTTCAAAGAAGGAAAATCTTTGGGAGATAGGACAATATTCAATTCTTTATTTAAGACAATATCCCCTCCATCGTAGTTTTCCACTACTTGCGGTTTTACATTTTTTCCGGTAAAATCAGTGGCTGTGTCCACATGGGCAAGAAAGCCAATCACAGGAACATCTTTATCCGTGTTGCTTGGTAATGTAGCAAACAAATAGCCATTTTCATCTAGTTCGATTTCTTCCAGTCCGATTTCTCTCAATTCATTCTCAAGCATTCTTAGCAGGTCCCATTGTCCTGGGGTGGAGGGACATGTATCGCTTTCTTCATTGGATTGGGTATCCACTTGAACATATCTCGTAAACCGATTCAATAAATCCTTTTTCACCATTTTCACTCCTCAAACTTCTGTTTTTTTCATTATAACTTTCTTAACCAAAATTGGAAGAAATAACTCTTCTGAAGGGTCAGGATTATTGGAGGAGCTCTTCATACTTTTTGTAAAACCTTCCTAACTCCCCTTTATAATCATCATGCCAAGGTTTATCTTTCCCGCAAAAGTGGAGGAATACCGTATTTTTTTCAATCCATTCGATCGTGTTGTTTTTGACCGGTAACCGTTTTGAAAGTTCGTAGTATCTAGCGTCATAATTATAAATGAAACCGTCAGCAGGAAGAATTTTATCCCAATAAAGGGCATTTAATATATCCTGATCCGGTAAGAAAAGGCGTAATTTATTGTCTTCAATAAAAGAATAAATATCGGGAAGTCGGACCGTTTTTCGGATTAACTCAAGATTCATGAGCAATACCCCGGTATTGAAATAGCCCTTCGCATTGGGTGTTTTTAGGCGTAATTTATTAAAGGACGAAACCACCTTGGTAGAGTGTTCATGTTCGGCAGCAACATACATGCAATCGCAAAAATCTTGGTGATAAAAATCATATATCGGATTTAATACGATAATGTCCGGATCCAAATATAATATCCGATCCAATTCTTCTGGCAAAAACAGATGGGCTGCCAGCCGGTAATACATCTCTACGGAGTAGTGTCTGAACACTGGGGCACCTTCAAATATATCGGAGTTGATCCGTATGGATACCAACCTTTGCCCGCAATCTTCTATGTATGTATCCAAATCCTTTATATCTTCGTCAGATAAATCGGATTGCAGAAGGTAAATCGTGAAGGATTGTTGCGGGTTATTGATAAATAACGATTTCAACATCACTTTTAAGGGAGACAAATAATTCCTATTGAGAGTTACAAGAATATTCATATTCAAAGCTCCTTGTATACTTAATAGTTTCTCCACCCTTGTCTATTTTACCATGAAATAAAGAAAAAAAAAGAGATGGGGAGGAAAGATAGAAGTGACAAAAGTGAAAAACTGGTTAATGATAAGGGAATAGAGTAAAATAATTCAAGCATGTTTTAACCACAAAAGCTTGAGTTCATCAAATCATAGAAAAGGAGAATTATATCATGATTCGCCGCTTTTTCAGTTACTATAAACCTCATAAGAAATTATTTACCATTGATTTTTCTAGTGCAGTGGTGGTGGCAATCCTCGAGTTGGCATTTCCGCTCGCTGTCCAATGGTTTATTGATTCTTTGCTACCAAGTGGGGATTGGTCCAGCATCTTATTTGTTAGCGGGGCTCTTCTCCTATTGTATATAATCAGTACTTATTTACAATACATTGTAGCCTATTTAGGGCACACTCTAGGAATTAACATTGAAACGGACATGCGTTTTCAATTGTTTTCCCACGTACACAGACAGTCTTTCAAGTTCTTTGATAATGCGAAGACAGGCCATATCATGAGCCGCATTTCCAATGATCTCTTTGATATCGGGGAATTGGCTCACCACGGCCCTGAGGATGCCTTTATCATTGTCATGACTTTCCTAGGAGCTTTCGGCATTATGTTTTCAACCAATCCAACCTTAACGTTGGTAACAATTGTAGTCATTCCACTATTGGTTTGGGTCATTTCCTACTGCAATATTCGGATGAATCAAGCATGGAAAAAAATGTATGAAAAAATAGCCGATATTAATGTCCGGGTTGAGGATAGTGTTTCGGGGGCGCGGGTTGTTCAATCCTTTACGAATGAAGACTATGAGATTGAAAGATTTGCGAAGGATAATAAACGTTTTTGGAAGGCAAAGCGGGAAGCCTATAAAGTGATGGCATATACGAATTCGAGCATTTATATGATGACTCGGTTTGTAACATTGATTGTTTTGGTCGTTGGCGCTTATCTTTGCTATCAAGGGTCTCTCTCCTATGGGGAATTGGTCGGCTTTGTCCTTTATGTTAATGTATTGTTTAAGCCTGTTGATAAAATCAGCACGTTAATGGAAATCTATCCGAAAGGGATGGCCGGATTCCGGAGATTCATTGAACTTCTGGACTCCGAACCGGACGTAAAGGATGCACCGGATGCAATCGATGTTCCTGCTTTGGCAGGGGATATTGAGTTCCATAACGTTACCTTCGGCTATGAAAAAGATAAACCGGTTCTTCAAGGAATCAATCTTAAAGTAAAAGCCGGTGAAACTGTAGCTTTCGTTGGTCCGAGCGGTGCCGGAAAATCTACGATTTGTTCCTTAATCCCGAGATTCTATGATGTGGATGAAGGATCCATCACCATCGATGGAATCGATATCCGTAAAATGACGAAAAAGTCATTAAGGTCTCAAATTGGTATAGTCCAACAAGATGTCTTTTTATTTACGGGTACATTAAGGGAGAATATCGCTTATGGAAAACTGGATGCGACAGATGAAGAGATTATGGAAGCGGCCAAAAAGGCACATATCGATGATTTTATCCGATCACTTCCCGAAGGGTTGGATACGGAAGTTGGAGAGCGGGGCATGAAACTGTCTGGTGGTCAAAAACAACGGATTGCAATTGCCCGCACCTTCCTGAAAAACCCGCCGATCCTAATCCTGGATGAAGCTACTTCTGCATTAGATACGGAAACGGAAATGGAAATTCAAAAGGCTTTGGATGAGTTGGCGGAAAACCGCACTACTTTGGTTATTGCCCATCGGCTTGCCACCATCCGGAATGCCGATAAAATTTTTGTTGTGACCGATGAAGGGATTGCCGAGCAGGGAAGCCATGAAGAACTTCTCTCCCAAGATGGATTGTTCCGGAAACTGTATGAAGTGCAATACCAATAGAATGATGAAAAGCTTAAGAAATGTTCGACTTTATCATTATTTTATGAAATGAAAAGAGACATTAGAGAGAGAAAAAGGCACCTCATTTAGGAGGTGCTTTTCTTTATGAGAAGGATGTTTCCGTTTCGTCAAGATGATTATAAATATCTGTATCCAATTCTCCCGTCAAGCGACCGGTTAGTGCCCCAGCGGTCATGCCCCCGCTCACATTCAGTGCCGTCCGACCCATGTCTATTAATGGTTCAATCGTGATTAAAAGTCCGACAATGGCAATCGGTAAATTCAACATGGAAAGGACAATGAGGGATGCAAAAGTTGCCCCTCCGCCTACTCCGGCAACGCCAAAGGAACTGACCATGACAACGAGAATCAGAGATAGAATGAATCCAGGTTCCATTGGATTAATCCCAGCCATCGGTGCAGCCATAACGGCAAGCATAGCCGGATATATACCGGCACAACCGTTCTGACCGATCGACAAACTAAAGGTACCGCTAAAATTGGCCACTCCTTCAGAAACACCAAGGCGTTCGGTTAAGGTTTTTATCGTTAAAGGCAGTGTTCCTGCACTGGATCTGGATGTAAAGGCAAAAATAAGTGTCGGCATTGCCTTTTTCAAATAAGTAATGGGATTTAATTTTGCCAATGATAAAAGGAAAAGATGAACAAGGAACATGGCAAAAATAGCTATATAAGAAGCAATGACAAACTCTCCAAGTTTAATAATGGCCTCAACATTACTTGTGGCAACCATTTTAGCCATTAAGGCAAGAATGCCATAAGGGGTGAGTCGCAAAATTAGTTTTACGATCCTCATAACGATGGCATACAATGACCCAATCAATTTTGCAAAAACTTCCGCTTGTTCCGGTTGTTTATTCCGGATTCCTAAATAGGCCACTCCCATAAAGGTTGCAAAAATGACCACCGCAATGGTTGATGTCGGCCGTGAACCGGTCAAATCATTAAAAGGATTTGTCGGAATAAAGGAGAGAACTTGTTCCGGAATTGACAAATTTTCCACCATACCAGCCCGTTCGACTAATTCCTCATTTCTAGCATTTTCCGCATCCCCTTTAACGAGTTCCAACTCATCCAAATGAAAAAGATAGGATGAGCCAATACCAATTCCCGCTGAAATAGCAGTGGTTCCAAGGAGGATCCCAATGACGAGGAAACTGATTTTTCCTAGATTTTTCGTCATTTTTAATTGGGTGAAGGCCCCGAGAATAGAGATGAAAACAAGAGGCATTACAATCATTTGCAAAAGACGGACATAACCGGTACCTGCAATATTAAACCATTCGATCGTTTTTGATGTGATTGGGGAATCATTGCCATAAAAAAGTTGAAGCAAAGCTCCTAAAATTATCCCCATACCGAGTCCGGCAAAAACCCGTTTCGAGAAGCTAACATGTCTTTTCTGGAGCAAATAGAGAAGATAAAACAGAGCGAATAATATCCCTATATGAATAGAAACGAACCAATGATCCATTATGTTTTCTCCTTTCTTTTTAGTAAATGGAAGAGTTTAAATCTTCGAGTATCTTATAAAAACATCCCCTGATTGATTACTATAGTACAATTATTCCGATTGGTAAAGTAAGAATTATTTTCCCTACTCTTTGAAGTCTATCCACCTTCAAAGGAAACTTGTCCTCGGTATAATGGCAATTGGTGTCGTAAAAATTTGAAAATTTTTTAGGGATGTTCGACTTTATTAAACAAAATATTTTAAATATTAACAAAATTTATCATTGAATTAGCTTTCAACTCTTGTAATAATAATCAGTAAATCTTTTTCCTGCCTATAGTAAAGGTGGTTATTCAAATGATGAAAAAACCGGTGTTGGAGATTAGGGAGCTCAGTACTTCCTTTTTGACAGATGACGGGGAGATTCCGGCTATAGATCATATATCCTTTAAGTTATATCCAGGTGAAATCGTTGGTATTGTTGGGGAATCCGGTTGCGGGAAGAGTGTCACTTCTTTATCGATCATGGGTCTTTTGCCAAAGCCGCAAGGGAAAATTGTCTCTGGGCAAATTTTATTAAATGGTGAAGATCTGGTGAAAGCTTCCGAAAAACGGATGCTCGAGGTACGAGGAAACGAAATCGCCATGATTTTTCAGGAGCCAATGACCTCTCTCAACCCTCTTTTTACTATAGGAAATCAATTGATAGAGGCATTAAAAACTCATAAAAAGGTTACGAAAAAAAAAGCCTTTGAAAAGGCAGTGGAAATGCTTCGCCTTGTAGGAATGCCAGATGCGGAAAAGCTCATGAGGCGCTTTCCCCATGAACTATCGGGAGGAATGCGCCAGCGGGTTATGATTGCCATGGCCCTTATTTGCAATCCGAAAGTTTTGATTGCCGATGAGCCTACGACAGCTCTTGACGTAACGATTCAAGCCCAGATCCTCAAGCTTATGAAGGATATCAATAAAGAACTTCAAACGGCGATTCTATTTATTACCCATGATTTGGGGGTGGTAGCATCCCTTTGTGAGCGGGTCATCGTCATGTATGCCGGAAAAATTGTGGAAGAAGGGGATGTAAGAACGATTTTCAAAAATCCAAAACATCCTTATACCATAGGTCTACTAAATTCCATACCTGATATTCGTCTCAAAAAAGAACGGCTTCATTCCATCCCAGGAAGCGTCCCAAAAGCGGGATCGATAAAACAAGGATGCCGGTTTTATGGTCGCTGTGAAAACCGGATGGATCGTTGCCAATGGGAGGAGCCACCCTATTTTGCGGTTACCTATGAGCACTCGGTACGTTGCTGGCTCTCTGAAAAAGGGGGTGCGGATCATGAAAGACCAGCCTTTATTGCAAGTGACTAATTTAAAAAAGGAATTTCCCATCCGTGAAGGTGTCTTTGGCAGAAAATCAGGAACCATCCAAGCGGTAAATGGCATTTCCTTTTCAGTCAAAAAAGGGGAAACTTTAGGGATTGTCGGAGAATCGGGGTGTGGGAAGTCGACAACAGGAAAGCTTCTCTTAAGACTCATGGAACCGACGGATGGAGAGGTATTGTTTGAAGGAGAGAACATTTTTGGATTTTCTCAAGATAAGATGAGAAAGACCCGAAGATATATGCAAATGGTCTTTCAAGATCCCTATGCCTCATTGAATCCTCGGCATACCGTTGGGAAAATTCTTGAGGAACCTCTAATCGTCCATGGAATTGGCGACCGGGTGGAAAGGCAAAAAAAGGTGAAGGAGATTTTGGAAGTGGTCGGTTTGCGTCCGGAACATGCCAAAAGATATCCCCACCAATTTAGTGGTGGTCAAAGACAACGGATTGGTATTGCCCGGGCTTTGATGACAAACCCAAAACTCATCGTGGCCGATGAACCGGTTTCTGCCTTGGATGTATCCATTCAATCTCAAATCTTGAATTTATTGAAGGATTTGCAGGAAGAATTTCAACTTACATATATATTTATCTCCCATGATCTGGGTGTGGTTAGACACATTAGCGATCGGGTCGCTGTTATGTATTTAGGCCATATCGTTGAAATGACCGATAGCGACAAGTTATATAGCCAACCGCTCCACCCTTATACAGAAGCTTTGCTCGGAGCCGTGCCCATTGCCGATCCTGAAAAGGAAAGGGAAATGATTGTGATCAGAGGGGATATACCAAGTCCGGCAAATCCACCAACGGGCTGTGTCTTTCATACAAGATGTCCTCTAAGCATGGAAATTTGCAAGAAGGTTAAGCCGGAAATCTCTGAAGTAAAAACTGGTCATTATGTGGCATGCCATCTATACAGCGAAATCAGATCTGAAGAGGGACAAGAAGATGGTGTTGCTTCATTGACAAATAAATTTTGAGGGGGAGAAAAAACGGGAAAAAGGAGAATTTGGCTACGTCTAATAACAATTCTTACCATCCTGACAATGATCCTTGCGGCCTGTTCGGGCACAAAGACAACGGATAATGATACAAAGGGTGATGACAGAAAAGGAAATGTTGAGAAAAAGGAATTGGTTTTTGGACGGGGGGGTGACTCCACTTCTTTAGACCCGGCGACGACGACAGAGGGGGAAGCCTTTAAAGTCACCGTCAACATTTTTGAAACATTAATAAACTTTGGGGAACAGGATACGGAATTGCAACCGGGATTGGCAACCGAATGGGAAAATTCCGATGATGGTCTTGTTTACACCTTTAAGCTGAGGGAAGGCGTGAAGTTCCATGATGGGACTGATTTTAACGCGGAAGCCGTTGTATATAACTTTAACCGTTGGAAAGAGGGAAATAAGGATGTAACGGGGGACGACACTCCATATCCATATTACGCTTCCCAATTCGGAGATAATATTGTGAAGGTGGAAGCGACCGGAGAATATGAAGTCACCTTTACATTGCAAAGACCTCAAGCTCCTTTCCTGAAAAACTTGGCTATGCCACCCTTTGCCATAGCCAGCCCAGCCGCTTTACAAAAATACGGTGATAAATTTAATGAAAATCCTGTAGGAACAGGACCCTTCAAATTTGTCGAATGGCGCCGCAACGATCGGATTGTGATCGAAAAATTTGCCGATTATTGGGATCCTAAATATCCGATTTTAGATCGGGTCACCTTTGTATCGATCCCGGATAATTCAGCCCGACTGAATGCCCTGTTAGCTGGGGATGTCGATTTGATCGATGGAATTAATTACAGCGATGTGCCGACCATTGAAGCTGATTCGGATCTGAAGATTTTCTCTCGTCCGTCCATGAATGTTGGGTATGTTGGTTTGACCGTAACTCGGGGTCCCATGCAAGATAAACGGGTTCGTCAGGCATTGAATCATGCCGTCAATAAAGAGGAAATCATCCAAGCCTTCTATGAAGGATATGCAATCCCGGCGAAGAACCCGATGCCACCGGTCATTAGCGGCTACAATGATAATATTGTCGACTATGAATTTGATTTGGAAAAGGCAAAACAACTGCTGACTGAAGCGGGATATCCGGACGGTTTTGAAATGGAACTTTGGGCTATGCCTGTACCCCGCCCTTATATGCCGGATGGGCAAAAGGTAGCGGAAGCAATCAAGGCGAATTTTGAAAAGATCGGCGTGAAAGCAAAAATCGTATCGATGGAATGGGGAACCTATTTGGAAAGAACGGCCGCCGGTGATGCCGATGCCTTTATGCTGGGCTGGACCGGGGATAACGGAGACCCGGATAACTTCCTGTATGTGTTATTGGATAAGGATAATATTGGAACAAATAACTACACTTATTATTCCAACGATGAACTCCATGAAATTTTGATAGAAGCCCAATCGACCCCGGATGAAGATAAACGGGCTGAGCTTTACAAACGGGCGCAAGAAATCATTAAAGAAGATGCACCGTGGATTCCCCTTGTCCACTCACAGCCACTGCTTGCCGGGCGTAAGGACATCGTGAACTTCCTACCCCATCCGACCGGATCGGATCTTCTGCATAAAGTTGATTTCCAAAAATAAGAGAATCGGGTTGGGATGATAAGAAGGGGCATGAGCCCCTTCTTATCCCATTTACACATCTTATTGGAAATGTACGCTTCTATGGACATCCAAAAGGACAGGAGGAAGCAGAATGTACGCCTATATTGTTCGGCGAATCTTGATGTTAATTCCGGTATTATTTGGTCTTACCTTGATTGTATTTTTTATGATTCGTGCAATACCTGGTGATCCGGCCCATATCATTCTTGGACAAGCAGCTACAGAGGAATCTATTCAAGCTTTGAGAGAGAAGTTAGGGCTGAATAAACCGTGGTATACCCAATATTTTACGTATTTGGGAGGGCTCCTAAAGGGGGACTTAGGGGATTCCATTCGTACCAATTCCCCCATTTCGGAACAAATCTGGCCTTATTTGGCGGCTACCTTTGAATTATCCTTGGTAGCTTTGGTTATTGCTGTCGTCATCGGTGTCAATGCGGGGATTATAAGTGCTTGGTTTCAACATTCATGGTTTGACTATTGTGTGATGCTTGTTGCCCTAATTGGGGTTTCGGTTCCGATTTTTTGGCTCGGATTAATGGAACAATGGATTTTCTCCGTGAACCTGGAATGGTTTCCCACACGGGGCAGGGATTCGGCAAGAAATCCTGTACAACCAATAACCCATCTTTATTTATTGGATACTCTGCTTCAAGGGGATTTTGAAAAATTCAAGATGGTCTTAAGGCATTTAACCCTTCCGGCCATTGCCCTTGCGACCATTCCGATGGCAATCATTGCCCGGATCACAAGATCTAGTATGCTTGAAGTAATGCGGATGGACTATATTCGCACGGCACGGGCTAAGGGACTAAAAATGTTTTTTGTCGTTTACAAACATTCATTGAAAAATGCAATTATCCCTATTTTGACGGTCATCGGTTTACAATTTGGTTTGCTTCTTGGGGGAGCGATCTTAACGGAAACGATTTTCAGTTGGCCGGGGATTGGTAGATTTATGTATGATGCCATAAATTATCGGGATTATCCAGTTATCCAATCGGGAATTTTAATCATCGCCCTTATATTTGTAACGATTAATTTCCTTGTTGATTTGCTTTATGCCGCCATCGATCCGCGTATCCGATATCGATAAGGAATGAAACATGCTTGCAGGGAAGGTGAGAATATGGCAGAACTTGTTCGGGAACCAAAAATGGTAAATATAGAAACGGGAGAGGAAACAGTATCTCCCTGGAGGCAATCGCTAAGGATTTTCCGCAAAAATAAATTGGCTATGGTAGGCCTGACAATCGTTCTCTTTTTTGTTTTCTTGGCTATATTTGCTCCCTTAATAGCCCCAGAAGGGCCGAATGATCAGAAAATTGGTCAGGCCCGCTTATTACCTCCTTCCGGCGAATACTGGTTTGGAACCGATGATTTTGGTCGGGACATTTTATCCCGGGTAATTTATGGGGCAAGAATATCCCTTACTGTAGGTTTTTTTTCAGTGGCTGGTTCCATTATTGTAGGAACCCTATTAGGGGTTATGGCAGGATATTATGGCAAGATCATTGACGGAATCATTTCCCGTTTTTTTGATATCATGCTCGCCTTTCCAAGCATCCTTCTTGCCATTGGAATAGTCGCTGTTTTAGGTCCATCTTTACAAAATGCGCTAATAGCCATTGCGATTGTGAACATCCCGAATTTTGGGCGGTTAGTCCGTTCGAAAGTGTTAAGTGTGAAAGAAGAAGAATATATTTTAGCGGCAAAATCCGTCGGGATGAAAAACATCCGAATTTTAATTCATCATATTTTGCCTAACAGTATGTCCCCAATCATTGTTCAAGGTACCTTAGCCATTGCAACTGCAATAATTGAAGCTGCTGCGTTAAGTTTCCTTGGGCTAGGAGCCCAGCCGGGGGTACCGGAATGGGGAAAAATGCTTGCTGATTCGAGAGACTTTTTTATCACCGCACCTTGGATGATGGTTTTTCCTGGTCTTGCTATTATGCTTACCGTGCTAGGTTTTAACCTTTTAGGGGATGGTCTTCGGGATGCCCTTGATCCAAAAATGAAAAATTAATCCCCTTCGTTTGCCTTCTTTTGGGAAGCGACTTAATCAGATAGGATATCTCCTGTTTGGTTCAAATATTCCTGCGGGTGGGAGTTGGATAGTAAGGATTTGGAAAACAGGTCGATTTCGATAAAATATTTCGGTCTTCCCTTCACTTCTGTATATATTTTTCCAATATATTCGCCAATTGTACCTATGGCGACTAATTGTAATCCTCCGAAAAGCCAAATGGAAATCATTAATGAAGTCCAGCCGGCAATAGTTTCCCCAAGGAATTTTTGGATGAGGGCGTAACTGGCCGCTACAACGCTAATAATGAAAAAGGAAAAACCAAGAAGAGTGATGATCCGGATCGGAACGACGGTAAAGGAAGTAATGCCATCAATGGCAAAGGATAACATTTTTTTAAGCGGATATTTCGTTTTTCCGGCAATCCTTTTTTTTCGGCTATAATAAACCTTCGTGGAGGAAAGCCCCAGGAGTGGGATAATCCCCCGTAAAAACAAATTTACCTCCTTATAGCGGGTAAGCTGAAGCAACGCTTTTCGACTTAACAGGCGAAAATCAGCATGGTTGGGAACGAGGGAAATACCCATTTTTTCCATGATCCGATAAAAAATATTCGCACTGGTCCGCTTGAAGAAGCTGTCCTGCAACCGGTCTTTACGAACACCATAAACAATATCATAGCCTTCATGAAATTTTTTTATAAAAGTTTCAAGAATGGCCACGTCATCTTGGAGATCCGCATCCATAGTAATGGTGCAATCGCAAGTTTCGAGGGCTTTAAACATGCCTGCCAACAAGGCATTTTGATGCCCGACATTTCTCGATAGCTTAATTCCGGTAATAAAGGGGTTTTTCAGTGTGGCCAACGCAATCCGATGCCATGTCCTGTCTTCGGATCCATCATCAACGAACAATATTTTGCTCTCAGAATGGATAAGGCCATTTCCGACCATTTCTCCGAAAATAGTTGATAATTGACGAATCGTTTCCGGGAGAACTTCTTCTTCGTTATAACAGGGTACAACTAGGACGAGTACCGGAAGTTGTTGCGACATTTATTGTCCTCCTTGTTATTCTTTAATCGTGACTTTATATAGGTAAATGGTCCAGGCAGAATCCGGATGATTGAATACTTTTTCCAAAGCAAGATCATTATCTTTTGCATTTAGGATTGGAACGGCTGAAAACAGATAGCGTCCGCCCATTTTATAAAATTCCGCCGTATTTAAGTCTAATTGGCGGATCCTTTTGTTGGAACCTTTCCGGAAATCATATTTCCTCCCTAACTCTGCGCTGAATAAATAACATCTACTTCCCCATTCGTCAAAATACGTTTTTACCTTTTTGTTTTTTTTCAGTTCCTTCTCTATTATTTTCCTGAACTGGTATTTATATGTAAGAGGATATGCGTTACTATACAGATCCAACGTGTAAAAACCGTTATATTGACTGATTGCCGGATGAATACCTAGGGAGAGAACCCGATAGTTTTCCTTCGGTTCACCGATGTATTGGGCAATCTCTTCAAAAAGGTCTTCGGCGTAAAACTCCTTTACACTAGGAGAGGAGTGAATCAGGCGATAATGGATTTCCTCGTTAAAGGGAAGCAGGACAATCATCTGTAAAATCACCGCAAGCACAGCTAATCTCTTCCAGCCCAGTTCCGTCAGAAAGCGCAAAGCGATTGCAAAAGAAACATAAATGATCAGTGGACGGAGAAAGTGAAACCGGGCAAAGTTAAAGGTATTGAGAATTTGAAACTCCTTTTTCAACGGTATCCATATATTGTTGAACCAAAGGGCATACCATAATGAAAGCAAATAATTAAGGATCATGAAAAAGATGAACAGCTTTTCCTTTTTCCATTCTTTTTTTGCAAGCATGATCCCAAGGGCAAACAGTTGGATGGGTAAAATCACTACCGTATGGACGGTCATCACATGGTTATGTCCCAGGATAAAATTTTTTAAGGAAAGTTTTAGCGAGCGCAAAAAACCATGTCTGGAAGAAATAAATTCGACCCGATGGTTTTTTTCAGGGTTGAAAAAGGTTTCATACACAAGACGGTATTCAACCCCTAAATATATGGCTATCATCAGGCAAAGGGCAAAAAGAAAGGACCTGTTGAAGGTTTTCTTTATGATGAGATCATAAAGCCAAAATAAAGTCATGGCGGCAAGGAAAAAGAAAAAGCCAAGAACAAAACTGGAATAAAAGGGTAAAAGAATTATGATAAGCCATTCGCTGAAGTGGGCTTGATGGGCACGAATACGCAAAAATGCCCAAAGAGCAAGTGGTTGTCCCAATGTGCTTAACATTCCCGATGGCCAAAAAGGGGTAAGTGCGAAAGCAAGCGCCACTCCAACCCGAATCCATCCTTTATCCCTGTCCTTTATGAAAAAGTCCTTTAGGAGCAAATACATTCCGATGAAGGCAAAAAGGCGAACAATCAACTGGCTGATCCAATAGGCAACCATGGTTGGCAATAGGGCGTATAGCCATACAATAAGCGAGAATTCAGAGCTGAAGGAGTTTCTAGGTAATCCATTCATCATTTGGGGAATCTTTGCATTTAATGGTCCGGTAATTTGGCCGCTATCGGCAAGAACCTTGTACCAAGCAATATTGGAGTCCAAATTATCGTGGATCCGAATATGGGCGTTTCCCCCTAAGAGGAGTAACGGTGCTGTGAAAATGAATATATATATAAAAGAGAAGAATATTAGCTTTTTTTCTCTGCTGAATGTTTCCATCTTGCTGACTCCCAAGATTTGCTATTTTTCTTATCCTGCCCAAAACTTTATGATCTATAAGGGTTAGTTTGGTGCGAGTTTGAGAAGAACAACACAAAAAATAAAGATATGTTATAATGGAATTTAAACGGATAGAATAAAATCATAGTATCTAATTTTAAAGGAACGGTGAATTTTTACTTTGGACAGTCTGTGGACGTCAATCGGAATTGTATTATTATTAATTTTGGCCAATGGTCTTTTTGCCATGACGGAAATTGCCATTGTTACCTCACGGAAAACCCGATTGGAAAGGAAATTTGAAGAGGGAGACAAAAGGGCGAAGTTTGCTATGGAATTGGCAGACAACCCTAACCAACTTCTTTCGACCATTCAAATTGGTATTACTTTGATTGGGGTTATCAATGGTGCATTTGGTGGCGCGACCATTAGCGGACAATTGGCGGTTTATGTCAAGAAAATAGGGTTTTTGGCCCCTTATGCAAATGAAATTAGTTTGATTCTTGTAGTTGGTTTAACAACTTACTTATCGTTAATCATCGGTGAGCTGGTACCTAAACGACTGGGGATGAACAATCCGGAAAAAATCGCAATCAGTATTGCAAAACCGATGTATATTTTCGCAAAAATAGGCAAACCCCTAATTTGGTTGCTAAGCAAGTCAACTGAATTAGTTTTGAAATTGTTACGGATCAAACCATCTACAGAACCAACCATCACTGAAGAAGAAATTACCCAAATGATAGAGCAAGGGGTATATAGTGGGGTTGTTGATCAAATTGAACAAGATATGGTTGAACAAATTTTTACCTTGGGTGATATGAGGCTCGGGGATATACTAACTCCCCGTACGCAATTAACTTGGATAGATTTAGAAGATTCCTTTGAGGAAAATATTGAGAAAATGAATAAAAGCTCATATTCCAAATTCCCGGTTGGGAAAGGAAGCCTCGACAATTTTCTCGGAATCATCCATACAAAAGATGTATTTGCCAAGCTTGTGAAGGGTGAACCTTTCACTTTGGAAGAATGTATTCGGGATACGTTAATTTTGCCTGAACCGATGAAAGTGTTTCAGGCACTGGAAGCCCTGAAAAAGTCAGGGTCCCACGAAGCGATGGTCATTGATGAATATGGAGGAATTGAAGGTTTTGTTACCCTCCATGACGTCATCGAAAATATTGTAGGGGATATGCCTACGAAGGAAGAGGAACCACAAATCATTGAGAGGGACGACCATACATGGCTTGCCGATGGACTTATTTCCATCGAAACCTTCCGAAGATATTTCGATTTGGATGAAAGTTCCTTGTTACGGGGCTCGAATAATTTCCATACATTAGGTGGTTTCATTACCGTTCAACTGGGGGATATCCCGAAATTAAAAGATACCGTCAGGGTGGAGGATTTGCTGCTGGAAGTTATCGATATGGATCATGTTCGGGTTGATAAAGTTTTGATTACCCGGCTAGACCCCGAAAAAACTGAAGAAGAGGATGACTAATCCTATATATATCAAGCAGTGCAGATAAAACGATCTGCACTGCTTTTTTAGTTATTGAAAGGGATTTTTCGGGGTAAAATACTGATATTTCCGCCGAATTTTCTAATTCCTTTTGTAAATGGAAAAATGGCTAAAAATTAAGATGAGCATCAGAATCTAGAGGACTAACCGGCTCCATGCTGTTTTCTGCCTATGGTTGGTATCCTATAATTGAGCACGTAATTCCTTTAGCTCCTGTTCGATCTCCGCTAATACATCTTCTGTCCT
>NICF_comb_assmDRAFT_10000173_pt1 | contig 50986 bp, 44 predicted proteins | sample NewIslPassag4_SG_FD_11279 | JGI IMG/M metagenome (IMG submission 11279)
GGACGAATACGCCGCCGACTTCGAGAGAACGTTGCTGCACTTCGAGAGCACGCCGCAGCCGCGGATCATTGATGTGAAGCTGGCCGTCGATCTGTACCCGAAGCAAGTCCGCGCGATCACGAAGGGTGAGTACACGCTCGAAAATCGCACGGGAATGCCGTTATCGGAAGTGCACGTGCGTTGACCACGGCAGCTCGCGATGCAAACGCTCGAGCTCGAGGGTGGTGCGCTCAAGCAGGAATACGCACGATTCAACTATCGCATTTATGAGCTTGCAACGCCGATGCAGCCGGGCGAACGCCGGCAACTGCGTTTCGAAACACTGCTAGAGGAACGCGGGTTCCCGAACGACAATCCGCTGACACGCATCGTCGAGAACGGCACGTGCCTCAACAACTACGAGATCGCCCCTACGATCGGCATGGATCGCGACGGGTTGCTGCAGGACCGCGCCAAACGACGCAAGCACGGACTGCCGCCCGAGTTGCGTCCTGCGAAGCTCGAGGATGAGGCTGCCAACGAGTTTCATTATCTGCGCCGCGATAGCGATTGGGTGACGGCAGAGCTGACGCTCACGACGGACATCGACCAAACGCCGATTGCGCCCGGCTACACGGTGAGCGATACCGTGCGGGACGGCCGCCGCACGCTCGTGACGCGAACGGACGTCCCGATCATGCACTTCTTCTCGATCCAATCGGCGCGTTACGCGCAGAAGAAAGACACATGGCGTGATCGGGATGGGAAGACGGTGGAGCTGGCGGTGTACTACCACCCCGAGCACGAGCACAACGTGCAGCGCATGCTGGATGCGATGAAGCGTTCGCTGGAGATTTTCAGCGAACGCTTCTCGCCTTTTCAATTTCATCAGCTGAGGATTCTCGAGTTTCCTGCGTACGAGAGCTTCGCGCAGTCGTTCGCCAACACCGTGCCGTACTCGGAGCGGATCGGATTCATCCAAAACTACGACGAGCAGCGCAGCGATGAGATGATCGATCTCGTGACCTACGTGACTGCGCACGAGGTGGCTCATCAGTGGTGGGCGCACCAGATCATCGGCGCGTACAAGCAGGGCATGACGTTGCTTTCTGAGACATTAGCTCAGTACTCCGCGCTGCTCGTCATGGAGGCGCTGTATGGGCCGGAACAGATTCGCAAGTTCCTGAAAGGCGAGCTCGATGGTCACCTGCGCAGCCGCGGTGGAGAGATCCTCGAGGAGTTGCCGCTGGTTCGTGTGGAGAACCAACCTTACATTCACTATCAAAAGGGCTCACTCGCCATGTACTGGCTCAAGGAGGTGGTCGGCGAGGAGGTCGTGAATCGAGCATTGCACCGTCTACTGGAGCAGTTCGCCTTCAAGCCGGCGCCGTATCCGTCATCCACAGACTTTCTGCGCTTGCTTCGGGAAGAGGCAGGCCCGGAGCACGATCAGCTCATCGCGGATCTGTTCGAACGCATCACGTTATACGACGTGCGAGCGAGCGACGCACGGGCACGCCGCTTGCCCGACGGACGCTACGAAGTCGCCTTCAAAGTGCATGGGCGCAAGCTCTACGCCGACGGGCAAGGCAGGGAAACGGAAGTTCCACTCGACGAGCTGTTCGATGTCGGGGCATTCGCCGTCGAGCCCGGCAAGAAGGGCTATACGAGAGAAGCGGTTTTGCTGATGCAACGTCAGCCTATAAAATCGGGCGAGCAAGTTGTCACGCTCGTCGTAGATAAGCCCCCACGTTTCGTCGGAGTGGATCCGTACAACAAGCGCATCGATCGCAACTCCGATGACAATCTCACGCCGGTGACGATGGAGACGGAGTAGCGGAGTCGAGGCCGGGGCTGCTAGGGCGAAGGTGCGAAGAGCTTTTCAGCCCGGCTTATTCCCAGGAACTGACGCACCGCTTCATTTGGCGGCCGGGTGCACTTAACCAAACTAGGATGTTCGATGTCGGAGAACAATCGTATCTATCGGGTGGACAAGTTCGTGGTGCCGCAGGCAGTACGAGGGGAATTCTTGCAAAAGGTGGATGCCACGCATCGGATACTTCGACAGCAGCCCGGCTTCGTTCGAGATGTGATCCTGGAGCAGATCGCGGGTCCGGGGCGCTTCAACATCGTGACGATCGTCGAATGGGAAAGCCAAGCGGCCATCGATGCTGCACGTGAGGCGGTGACCAAGGTGCACGCCGAGAACGGTTTTAATCCGCAAGCGTTCATGGCGCGGCTCGGTGTCCAGGCGGATATTGCGAACTACAGGCCGACTGCGGTGTGAGGCGCTCGTAGGGTTCGGATTTGGCATTCGGGCCAATACGCGCAATGCACACTTGCCAGCGCTACGGCCTAGAGCTTACAGCCTCATAGTGACATTCGTTGCGCTTGTTGGTGCATCGTCAGGTTGCCTTCAAGGCTCTATCTGGGGCCGAAGATCCGCCGTGTACTGGCAGAATGCAGCGGGGTGGTGGTCGTGTGTCGTACCAAGGCAAGACCCGAGAGCGTCGATGAGTACATCGCTGCTGCACCCGAGATGGCGCAATGCAGGCTCCGTGAAATGCAGCAGTGCTTGCGTGACGCTGCGCCCGGTGCCACAGAGAGCCTCAAGTGGGGCAAGCCCGCGCTGTCCTACGACACCATACTTTTCATTTTCGCGGCGCATAGGAACCACATCAGCCTGCATCCTACGGTTGCAGCGATCGATGCCTTTGCCAAAGAGCTAGGGGCATACAAGACCTCCGGCGGAACGGTGCAGTTTCCTCTGGGGGAGCCGCTGCCTCTAACATTGATTCGACGCATCGCAGCCTTCCGCGTGAAGGCGGTCGCGGAGGAGGGTGCGCCGTGGAAATGATGATCCGCTCAAGACGTGCACGATACCGGCGAAGTGGCTGGCTGTACGCGCGCAGCACGTCGAGGTCGCCAGAGGGGCGTGGAAGTCCTCAAACCCTGGCTGCCGAGCACGAAGGGATGCGCACGCGCGGCAGTTGACCAGGATCTGTACGTGAAGACGCAGTACTACGTTGCTTCGACATTGGACGGCTCATCGCCACCGAGAACGACTCAGTGGAGTGGCTGTTTCCGCTGGGGAGCGTGCAGGACTCGAGCTATCCAGAGTTCATCGAAGAAGTGGGCGCCTTGGCGATGGGCGCGACGACCTATGAGTGGATTCTGAGAAACGCGGACGCCGTTGCGGCTGAGACCGGGTCTCCTTGGCCGTACACCCAACCCGCATGGGTGTTCACACATCGCAGCCTGCCCGCGGTGCCAGACGCAAACGTCAAGTTCATGAACGGCGATGTTCGTCCGGTGCATGCAGAGATGTGTCACGCGGCGAACGGGAAAAACATCTGGATCGTCGGCGGCGGCGAGCTTGCGGGACAGTTCTACGATGCCTCGCTTCTCGACGAGCTGATCATTCAGGTGGGATCGGTCACGCTGGGCTCGGGCAAGCCGTTGTTTCCGCGTCGCGTCCTCAGCCCGGCATTGCGCCTGACGTCCGTGCGTAAAATGGGAACGGGCATGGTGGATTACGATACGCCGTTCAAAGAACGGCATAGGGTTCTCGACCACAGCCTCGAGATCGGCTGCGGTCACGGTGTCGCTGCAACGCTCATCTGTGAGAGACTTACGGTCACCTCGTGGCGATCGACCGCTCGAAGAAAATCATCGATGCTGCAATGGCGCGGAACCAGAAACCAGCTTTAATCTGCACGTCGTTCGATTGGGTGGTGCCCATTGCCGCTCGAACATAGCGCTTCGGGAGTATCTCAAGCGCAACGAAAGCGCTCGAGCCCGCTACGCCCAAGCGAAGCTTGCTGCGGGGCGAACAACGCTGCTTGCGTGCTCTGAAGCAAAAGCCCCGGTCATAGCGGAGTTGCTGGCGTCGGCGCGAGCCGGGGATCTGCAGTACCGGGCAACGATGACTCTGATATTTCACGCTACACCGCTTCTGTACCGACAAACGAATGAAGAATTGGCTATTCCTCGCCGGTGCGATTGTCTCCGAGGTGATCGCCACGTCGGCGTTGAAAGCGAGCGACGGGTTCTCCAAGTTGGTGCCATCCGTGGTCGTGGTGATCGGCTATGCGTTCGCGTTCTACTTGCTTTCGCTTGCTCTGAGGACCATTGCCGTTGGCGTGGCGTATGCCGTGTGGTCGGGGATGGGTATCGTGTTGTTGTCGGTCATTGCGTGGGTGGCGTTCGACCAGAAGTTGGATGCTTGGGGTGTGCTCGGTATCACGCTCATCTTGAGTGGCGTGCTCGTCCTCAATCTGTTATCTAAGACCAGCGTGCACTAGGCATCTTCTTGGGCTCATGAGTTCGCTCGCCAAGAGATCGCGCTTTGAGGCGCGACTGCTACGTCCAGCCGATCCCGGAGAGGGCCAGCCATGGGCATTCTTGGTCTTGCCGAAAGCGGTGAGCGAGATGCTGCCGCGGCGCGGTCGGACGAGCGTAGAAGGCACGATCAACGGCCATCCCTTTCAGGCAACGCTCGAGCCAGACGGCCAGTTGAGTCATTGGCTGAAAGTCGATCAGGCACTGTGCAACCAGGCTGGCGTGACGTTCGGCGATACCGTTGTTGTGGAGGTGGCGCCCATGGCGAGAGAGCCCGAGCCGAAGTTGCCGCCGGATGTCCAACAAGCTCTTGCTGCCTCGCCGGAGGCGAAACGCATCTGGGAAGCGACGACTACGGTCGCGCGAATTGACTGGATTCATTGGATCGAGTCCGCAAAGCAGGCGAAGACTCGCCAGAAGCGAATCAAGGGCGCCTGTGACATGCTGGCGTCGGGCAAGAAGCGCGTCTGTTGTTTCGATCCCTCGGGTTTCTATAGCAAGGCACTTAGGGCACCTCGGACAGCGGAGTAATCGCCGGCCGCGGCGTCGCAGTGTACGCTGTCGTCGAGTGCAAGCATGAGCTGACGAACGGGAGCAGATCCTTTTCTCGAAATCTGGCCGCTGTTTCAAGCGCGCATTCCGGATCGCGAGATCCGAATCGACCTCACGGCACAGCTTCTCGAGCTGTTCGTTCATTGGGATATGGATCCTCAGGACGTCGAGCATGCGCATCCGGAGATAAGGTCCGCGTTGAGGCGCTCCAAGTATTGCGTGCGGGAGCCGGAACGCTACGTTGATGACGAAGACGCATACCTGGACAAGCTCAAGCCACGTGAATAAGCCCAAGCACCCGCCAGGCCTCGTGCGGCTGATCGGCTGGAAGCAGCGCGAAGGTCGGAGGCAGTCATTCCACGGGAAAGTCCGCGCCTTCGCGTCACGAAGGACGTCGTACGCGATCACGTTTCAGGTTGCTCGCGAACGAGCAGCACTGGAACGGGCGATAGACGCACGACCAGTTCCGCGTCGCTGCCGAGCGCGAGGCGCTTGAGTCCTCTGCGGCCGTGGGTGCCGAGCGCGATCAGGTCTGCGCCGGATGCTTTCGCCTCGGCAACGATCAGATCCGCAGGGCGCTCCCCGAGCCCTGTCACCAGCTTCTGTTCGTACGGGACGCCTGCCTGCTGCACTACCGCGGCGGCCTTCTCCAGGATCTTCTTCCCCCCTTCGCGCACGGCCTCGAGGACCTGATCGTAATACGCGGATGCAGCGAGGTCGGGGCTGAGTAGCTCGCTCACGACGTGAACGAGCAGCAACTTGCCCCCCGTGACCTGCGCCAAGCGAATGGCTTCCTCCAAACCGCGCTTCGATGCCAAGCTGCCGTCAACGGCCACTAGTATTTGCTTGTACATGCCGGCTCCTTTGAGACGCCCACGCGTTCGAATGTAACACCCGCCGATGTGGTCGTCTGCTTAGGGATTGGTGCAGGTGGAATAGGGAAAGGGAGGGTGTGCAGTGCGCGACGGCATGGGCGTCCTCGTCGTGCTAGCGTTCCAGCTTGGCATTCGGCGCACCCTCATGCCGCGACTGGCCACGAATCGGTGTTTTCGAGACAGCCATATGCATTGCGGGAAATCTTGTTTGTTGAATCAGGGGTTCCCCGAGTGCGCATCGCGACGTTCGCGTCGACTGCGGTGATCCTGGCTCGAGCACCTTAGTCGCTCTAACCGCATTGTTACGGGGACGGTGATCGGTCACGGATATCGTTCGTCATACATACATTCACGACAGCGATGTTCATCCTTTCTGCGGTGACCTTTCCGTAACCGTTTCGTCACAGGAACTGTTACCTACAGTATGTCCAGCTCAAGCGAGCATCGCTTGTCACACCTCGCGCGCCAAGAATTTCATGATGACGAATTCGCATTTGGCTGCGATGCGATGCAACGCTTTAATCGCGCGCCCGCTTGCATTCATGTGTTGGAGCGCGATTCATGTATCAGGTGTCTGCTTTGGTTCGTGCGGCGATCGCAGCGTCTCTTTCTGCTGCTGTGACGTCTGTTGCGTGCGGCGCCGAGCTAAGTGACGTTGGACGTTTGGTCGATTCCACGGAAGACAGCAAAGAGATGCCCACCATCGTGGTGACTGGCTCGAACATTAAGCGCACGGACGAGGAAGGGCCAAGCCCGGTGCAGGTGATCAGTGAAGCGGAGTTGCAGACATCGAGCAAGGTCACCGTTGCGGATGTGCTGCGCTCGATATCGGCGAACACGGGTAACGCATACAACGAGACGAGCAACAGTGGATGGGCTGCAGGCTCTGCTGGCATCGGCTTGCGCGGCCTGTCGCAGAAGAACACGCTCGTTCTGCTCAATGGTCGCCGCGTGGCCAACTACGGTTTCCCTTCGGGCGGACTTTCCGACACGTTCGTCAACCTGAATGCGTTGCCGCTTGCCGCGGTGGAGCGTATCGAGGTGCTGAAGGACGGTGCGTCGGCGGTATACGGTTCCGATGCCGTGGCCGGTGTCGTGAACATCATCACGCGTCAGCACTTCCAAGGGCTCGAGGTCGGCGCGAGCGCCGGTGTTGCCGATGCCGGCGGTCTCGAGACCTGGCGGGCCCGGATCGTCGGCGGATTGGGCGATCTCGATGCAGATGGTTGGAACGTCCTGGTGAGCTTTGAAGGCTACAACCGCGAGCGGCTCGACCAAGATGAGCGTGACCTGACCCGTTCAGGCATCTACACAGACAAGCCGGGCGGGACGTGGAACGGATGGACTGCCAAAGGTGCGCGATTCCTGATCGACGGCGTCTCGGTTCCGTTTCTAAATCCCGATGGAGAATGCCCCGAAGGAATGGTCTTGATGCCGAGTGCGCCGATCGATGGGCGGCCAGGGGACACCTGCGCGATCAATCTCGTGCCTTACACGACCTTGATCCCTGGGACGGAGCGCTACCAGGGCTACGTCAATGCCACCGTGCGTATCAACGATACGGTCGAGGCGTTCGGGGAGGCATTGTTCAGCCACATCCGCGGTGCGTCGATCTTTGGTAACAGCCCGTTCTTCACTCTTGAGGGTGGCCGGTTCGCGCTCAATGCAGAGACGAAGCTGGCGGAGCCTGTCTCATCGCTGCTCCCGGCCAGCAATCCCTACAATCCGTACGGCGTGGACGTGCCGATCGAATACACGTTCTTCGACCTCGGCCAAACGATCAAGACGAATCGTTCCGATGCTTGGCGTATCGTCGCGGGCGTTCGTGGCCGGCGTGAGAGCTGGGATTGGGAACTGTCTGCGTTCTCTGCGCGCAGCAAGGAGCGTGAGCATGTGTCAGCCGGCTTCGCCAATCGTTGGACACTGTACGCTGCCCTCGCCGATGGCAGTTACAACCTGCACTATCCGTCGCAGACACCACGCTCGGTCATCGATTCGATCTCGTTGAGCACATTGCGGCCCGCCGATTCGCGTCTTTATGGCGCTGATCTAAAAGTCTCGGGTCAGTGGTTCGATCTGCCGGCGGGCACGGTCCACTTCGCGGCCGGCTTGGAATGGCGACACGAGTCGCTCATCTCGCGCAACCCATGGCAGATTGACGCGGGGCTGCAGATTCGCCCGGCGATTGCGGAAGTGGACGGTGCGCGTGATGTGACGGCAGTCTACGCGGAGCTCAACGTCCCGGTCCTGCCGGCCCTTGAGCTGCAGCTCGCAGCACGGGGCGATCACTACAGCGATTTCGGCGAAGCCTTCTCGCCGAAGCTCGGCTTGCGTTGGCAGCCGCTTGATGCCGTGCTGCTGCGTGCTGCCGCGGCGCGCGGTTTCCGTGCACCGTCGCTATCGGAGAATTCCGCCAGCACCAATATCTCTTACGGAACCGTCGTCGATCCTTATGATCCAGATCTGCCTGGATCGCGGCAGAGTCCGACGTTCTTCACGGTCGGCAATGCCCGGCTCGAACCCGAGCGTACGCGCAGCTACAACCTGGGGATCGTGCTCTCGCCACGCAGAGATACCAGCCTGAGCGTGGATTGGTACCGGCTCGAGCTAGACAATCTGATCGGCACTAACAACACGACCACGATCGTGGCTGAGAACGATCCCGCCAATGTGCTGCGCGACGAGCGCGGCAAGCTGCTGGCGGTCTACAACCGCTACCAGAATCTCACCGAGCTGGAGACATCTGGCTTCGATGTGGAGCTACGCCACCTGTGGCGCGCGCCGCTCGGTGATGTGACGGTCTCCAGCGTATATACCCACGTGCTCGAGTACCGTAGGCCGCGAGTCGTCGGCGGTCCGATGGTGGATTATGCCGGCAGCAATCTCGGACCCTCGTTGCCGCGTAACAAGGCGACCACGACCGTGGGCTGGACATATGGGGATTTCAATACGGCGGTGACGTGGTACCACACCGGCGGCTACGACCAGAAGGCGAGCGCAGCCGCCGCAGCGGTGCAGTCTCGTGTCGACTCGTATGAGCAGTTCGACCTGTACTTGGGGTGGTCCGGCATCAAGGGACTCACGTTGTACGCCAAGGTCGAGAATATCTTTGACGAAGAGCCGCCGCATGATGCCTCGTTCCCCGGCATTCGTGCGCCGTACGACTTCTCTCAGTACGACTTGCGCGGCCGGTACTACCAAATCGGCTCCGAGTATCGCTTCTGAGCTGCCCTCTAGTCGTCGCTTTGTCCGGGCGCGAGACGCGCCCGGGCAACGATATTGCATCGATTCAAGAGCCAAGAAATCCAATGTTGATGAAGACATCGCTGCAACGTTCAGTCGTCGCGGTAGCACTTGCGCTGCTGCCCGTCTTGCTTCCTGCACATCTTTCGGCGCAGAACGCGGAATACTTCCCGACAGCGGTTGAGGCGGATTTTGATCCGGCGATTCCGACGCCCGAACAGTTTCTCGGTTATCCCATCGGGACTCGATACACGCGGCATGACCGACTCGTCGAGTACTTTCGAGAGCTTGATCGGCGCTCGCCACGCGTGCAGGTAGTCGAGGTCGGCCATACGTACGAGCATCGTCCTCTGGTGATCGCGCTCATCACTTCCGAGGAGAATCACGCGCGGCTCGAGGACCTCCGCGAGGCACACGCCCGGCTAGTGGATCCATCGGCTCCGGATGTCGATCCCGACGCCACGCCTGTCGTCGTTGGTTTGTACTACAGCGTGCACGGCAACGAGACATCGAGCGGGGAGGCCGCGATGCTCACGGCCTATTACCTCGCAGCGCACAGGGGCCCGCAGACTGAGCGCTGGCTGAAGGATGCAATCGTCCTCATCGACCCGGCGCAGAATCCGGATGGTCGCGATCGCGCGGCAAATTGGCACAACGCATGGAGCAACCCGGTGCCAGTGGCGGATCCGGACGACAAGGAGCACGTCGAGCCGTTCCCGATGGGCCGGACGAATCATTACTTCACGGATCTCAATCGCGATTGGCTGGCAGCGACCCAGCGCGAGACTCAGCTGAAGCTGGAGCACTTTCATCGCTGGTATCCAAACGTCCAGATTGATTTCCATGAGATGGGCAGCGGGAGCACCTACTACTTCGAGCCCTCACCCGCAGCGATGCACAGTCCTCTCGTGCCCCAGGCGTCATACGACTTCAACGTCGTGCTGGCGCGCTATCACCAGCAGGCGCTCGACGCGCGCGGCGTGCTGTATTTCACGCGGGAGATCTTCGACAACTTCTCCGCTGTGTACGGCTCGACCTATCCCGACTTTCACGGCGGAGTGGGGGTCACGGTCGAGCAGGCCAGCTCGCGTGGGCTCGTTCAGGACACACCGAACGGGCGGCTCGAATTTCGTTTCACGATTCGTAATCAGCTCGATATCGGGCTCGCCACGATCCGGGGTGCCGTCGCAGAGCGCGCTGGCCTGTTCAAGCTACAACGGGATTTCTTCCGCTCAGCCGTTGAGCAGGGCCGAAAACATTCGGCTGCGGCGTTCATCTTCGGCGATCCGAACAATCAGTCGTTGAGTCGCGACTTGCTGTCGCTGTTATTGCATCATCGGATCCGCGTGCACGAGCTGCGCGAGCCGATCACGATTGAAGGTCATCGCTTCGAGCCCGGCTCAGCTTGGGTGGTGCCGTCCGCGCAGCCCCAGTTCCGTCTGGTGCACTCGATCTTCGAGCTCACGCCGCCGGTGCAGAACGCTGTGTACGGCAGCACTTCGTATGCGATTGCGCCTGCGTATGGGATACGCCATGGGCGTAGCCGCCGCGTGCCGGCTGTGGGGCCACAGGTGCTCGAAGTTCCCGCGCCGGCGCGCGTCGGCGTGATCGGCGGTCAGGCGACGTACGCGTACGCGATCGACTGGCGCGACTCGGCAGCGGTGCGCGTATTGCAGCAGTTGCACGACAAGAAGATTCGCGTGCGCGCCGCATTTCGTCCGTTCCGTATCGAGACAGCCGTCGGCGAGCACGAGTTCGGGCGCGGCTCGCTTGTCGTGCCGGTCGTGGGACAAGCGCTCGATGCGGCGCAGCTACATGAAGCGATCAATGCAGCAACCCGTGAAGCAGGCGTTGTCGCATACGCGCTCTCTACGGGACGCGCCATCGAAGGCGTCGATCTCGGCAGCAACCACGTCAAGCCGTTACGTGCACCGAAGATCGCGCTCGTCATGGGGCAGGGTGTGAACGCGACCGAGATCGGCTCGACGTGGTTCGCACTTGCCGAACGAGTGGGACATGCGCCGACTCGATTGGATCCGTCTCACCTCAGCAGACTGCCCGTCGGCAAGTACACGAGCATCGTGCTCGCAGGCGGGCAATATGACTCACTCGGTGAGCCTGCGATTGCAGCCTTGCGTCGCCATGTCGAGGCAGGCGGTAGCCTGGTGGCGTTCGGGTCGGCGGCGCGTTGGGCACAGGAAAACGGTCTGCTGCCGAAACCAGACAAGGAACCACATGACGCCTCATCGACGTCTGAGCAGAGCACGCCGGCACGCGTCGATTATGCAGAAGCCAGTGAGCGACTGCTCGCAGAACGCATGGCTGGAAACATGGTCTCCGCAGACGTCGATCCAACGCATCCGCTGGCGTTCGGCATCGAACGGCGCGAATTCTGGGTGCACAAGGAAACTGATGTCGTTCTGCCGCCGACTGCTGATCCTTACTCGATGCCCGTCAAGATTGACGATTCACCGCGCGTGAACGGTTATCTGGCGCAGAAGCATCGTCAACGGATTGCAGGTACGCCGTGGGCGACCGTCGTACCGGTAGGCGCTGGCAACGTCGTAGCGTTCGCCGACGATCCTGCCCATCGCAAGTACTGGCGCAGCACGGAACGGCTGCTGCTCAATGCGCTGTTCTTCTTCGAGCATCTGACGCCGCCTGCTGGGCGGCGGTAAGAGGCCGGGCAGGTAGGCTCACCCCCTCCCCATCCCTCCCCCGCAAGCGGGGGAGGGAGCGATCCCCTGCCCATGTCTCCCCCGCCTGCGGGGAACGGAGCGATTCGCCCTCCCGTGCCTCCCCCGTGTGCGGGAACGATAGGACCGCGTAGACCTCAGCGCGCCTGTGTTGACATGCCTCCTCCTCTTGCGGGGGAGGATGCCCACTCGCCATCCTTCCCGCGCCTGCGGGGAGGGAGCGATTCCCCTTCCCACCTCTCCCCAACTTGTGGGGGAGGACAGAGCCACTCGCCATCTCGCGCCTGCGGGGAGGGAGCGATTCTCCTTCCCATTCCTCCCCAACTAGCGGGGAGGATAGAGCCAGTCCCACCCCTCCCCCGCCTGCGGGGGAGGGAGGGGCCTTTGGTTACATGCGCGCGAGCGCGTGCTCGAGCGCTGCGCATGCGGCAGCAACCTGGGCCGCGATGCATTGCTCGGCTGTCACGCGAGGGCTGTCGGGATACACCTCGGTCGTTGTCGTGAAGCGTGCGTTTGTCATGCCCGCGCACAAGCCGAGCTTGCGCAGCTCATATTGAATGATGCCGGGAGCGATGGCGGGCGAGCCGAAGATCTCTCCCTTCTCATCAGCCGGAGCAATGTGTGTCACCTTGCTCACCGCTTCGATGATGGCGCGCTGGAACTCGAGCTGAGGATTCTCAGCGTCCGCGACGAGGTAAAAGCCATCAGGGATGGTGCCGGGCTCGAACGGCTTGCCGTCGCGAGCGGCGAGGGCGGGACGGAATTCGGTTTCGTCCGAGTCGGTCGTCTCGTGCAAGTCGATGTGCACCAAGATGCGATCGCGCCATGGGGCGACAAGTCGCATCAACGCGGCGGCCTCCTCGGCGTCTGTGCTGTCACGAAACGATCGATTCGGATCGATCGCGTTCGGATTCCAACGATTGATCCTCTCGTAGCCCCACGGGCTCACGCAAGGCGCGATCAGCAAATTGATACGCGCCGCAAAACGTTCCGCATGCCGTTCCACGAACCGGAGTGCGCCATGCACGCCGCTCGTCTCGTAGCCGTGCACGCCCCCAGTGATCAGTGCGATCGGAAGGTCGTCGCGCCAGTTCCGAGTACGTATTGCATACAACGGATAGCGATCCGGCGGATAGTCGAGCTGTCCGTACGTCGAGACGTCGAAGCGTGTCGCAAGCTGCTGAACTCTGCGCTCGACGTCGTCAGCATAGCTGCGTTGTCTTACTTGACGAGCGCGCCACTGGGCACGCTCGGTTTCTCCCCACGGCACACCCGGCGTGCCGATCGGGTAAGGCGATCGCGTATTGCTCTGCGACGGTGTGCTGGTCATGCACGAGCTCTGCCTTCAGATCGAAGCTGCGTACTTTACCGGCAGACAGCCGGCAAACAATCCATCGTTGAACTTTTCCGCTCCTCAGGGAGCGCGATCACACTGCACCTGTCGCCTCTTCTCAGTCCGCGGCCGTGCGGAGACATCCCGCACGATAGTGACACCGAAGACTCAGTCCTTCAGCTCCGGTGGTACTTTGCCGCCGTGCTCGGCAAGTTTCCTCATCACTTGCTTACGCAGCCAGATGTTCATCGTCGCGGTATCGCTCATATCACCTGTGTAGCCCAGCTCTCTCGCGAGCTCGCGGCGGTTCTCCAGGCTGGAGTCGAGGCCGACGAGCTTCATCAGATCCACGATCGAAGTACGCCAGTTGAGCTTCTGACTCTGGGCAGCGGCCATTTCGGTGAGGATCGCTTCAACATCTACCTGTGGCGGCGCCGCTGGAGCGGCTGCGGTGGACGGTATCTCGCTGCCGGTCGCCGTGCTTGGTGAAGGTGTCGCTGTGGCCTGAGATGAGGAGGGCGCAGCCTTGGCCTTGCCGAAAATCGCGTCCTTAATGCGCGCGAAGAAGCTCATAGGGAATCCTCCGGTGGCTTAGGCGAACGAAACGGTGCCTGCCGTCGAATGTTCCATTACGCTGCCGGGTGCCGGACAGAACATGCCAGAAGGTATTGCGCACGGCCCGTATGCCGGATCGGCTGATCTCACGATCAAGGCACACGTACTAGTCTGTTACCCTGCAGCAATGTGATCGATTATTCTCGAGGAGCAGAACGAGACGGCAGGGGGAGCCTGTCTGGGACTACGGATATGAAGAAGATCGATCATCGAAAGGAGTTGAAGTCTTTCTACGAGGCTTCCGCGAATCGCATCGTGGAAGTGGAGGTGCCTGCTCTTAGATTTCTCATGGTGGACGGGCAAGGCGATCCGAGCACCTCCGAGGACTATGCACGCGCGGTGGAAGCCTTGTTTGCGGTGTCTTATGCCGCGAAATTCATGATCAAGAAAGGGCCGCAACAGATCGACTACGCCGTCATGCCGCTCGAAGGATTGTGGTGGGCCGACGATCCGGCTGCCTTCGCTGAGAACCGTCTCTCGAGCTGGAAGTGGACGATGATGATCATGCAGCCAGATATCGTGCCGGATGACATCATCGCTGCCGCGATTGATTCCGTGCGCGCCAAGAAGGGCCTTGCGGATGTAGACAAGTTGCGCCTCGAAACCTTCACCGAAGGCCATTGCGCACAAGTGCTTCACGTCGGCCCGTTCAGCGAAGAAGGCCCTACCATCGAGCGCCTGCACGCCTACATTCGCGGGAAATCCGATCTCGTTGGCAAGCATCACGAGATTTATTTAACGGACGTCCGCCGCGCCGATCCGAAGAAGTGGAAGATGATCATCCGCCAGCCGATGCGCTGATTGGTATTGCAGGCTGAGGCCGACGGTCGTGGATCGCCCGAACGCTCTACGTTAATCATTGCGGCCGCTGGCTCACGGTGAAGCCGCGTCTGCGGAGTACCACGCATGTCTGTTTACGAGGCAACGGCAGAAATCAACGCGCCGATCGAGCGTGTCTGGCTCATCTTGTCGGCGGTGGGGTCGTGGCCGAGCTGGCTGCCGACAATATCGCGCGTGCAGCCGCTCGACGGGAGTTCCATTGCGATCGGGGCGCGCTTCTTATTGAGACAACCTAAGCTGCGGCCCACTGTTTGGACTGTGACCGATCTCGAGCCCCCAAGACGGTTCGCCTGGCGAGCCGCCATGCCCGGCATGGAGCTGCTTGCAGATCACGCGCTCGAATGCATCGATGCGAGCACGACGAAAGCGTCTCTGCGGTTCGAGCTCAGTGGCTGGCTCGGTCGTCTATTGAGCGTGGCGTACGGCGGCATCACGCGAGCGTATCTCGCACAGGAAGCGCAAGCGTTGAAGCGCGTGGCGGAAGCGATGCCTCGATGACTTTCGCGTCGCGTTACGAAGCGCCGCGAGATAAGTCGAGTGACATAGAGACGCGGCCCAAAGGCCCCACGCCCAATCCTCAATCCAAGTCCAGCATCTTCGATAGCTGCGCCTTCGTGAAGACGCGAAAGGCGATCAGCGTTTCAGTGGAATGAATCCCGCGCAGCTTCCTGACTCGCGCGCTGATGATGTCCGCCAGCTCGTCGTTCTCTCTTGCGCGGACGATGGCGACGAGATCCCAGCGACCGGCGACTGAGAACACTTCATGAATGCCCGGGATATCGACGAGCTGCTCGGCAAGCTCATTGACGAGGTCAGGCTCAGCTTTGATCAACACCAATGCATGTACGCCGCTCATACTGTTCTCCTTGCACGTGTAAATCTATGAACATCATTCCGGCAACGTGTAGCGAGCACAGATGAGCCCACGAACGAGATCGCGCGTCTGTTGCGGGGACAAATCGGGACGGCGTTCGATCGGCTCGATGTGATCGGCGAGCCAGGGATCCCGGACTGCTTCGCGAATCCAACGAGAATAGTCGTTCTTTCGCAGGTGATACATCCAGGTCGCCTCGTCGATGCCGGCTGCGATCTGGCAAAAGACGGCGAGATTCTGGGCCTTGAGGTTGTGCCTGCCGTCGGGGCCCCGGAAGTAGAAGCTGTGATATCGCAAGTCCCCTTCCGCATATTTGCGGTGATGGCGGATGCGCTCCGTGCGCGTCGGCTCCGGGCGCATCAGGAATGGCGGTATTCCATGGCTAACGAACCACGCAACGGCGTGTCGTGGTCGATACGCTAACCCTTCGGGCCAGCTCAGCTGACGACCGGCAGCGTTGGCGAACTTTCGTAACGTGTCCTCGGGCGAGGGCCCGATGGCAAACACGATATCGACAGCCGCGAGCATCGCAGGGCTCACGTGATCGGGATGCACGGTAACCAAGATGGTCTCTCCCAGCATGCGCGGCATGGTGGATTCGGCGTGTCCCCAGAATTGCGGCAACATGTGATGCGCCTCATCGAGGATGATCCAGTGCGGGCGACCGTTGCGGGCACGCATTGCCTGGAGGCTGGGAATGAGCTGCGCAAAGAAGAAGGGACGATCCTCGAGCGGTAGCCCGAGCAAATTGACGCTGAGATTGAGGACGGGATCCTCGAGGATCGAGAGCACCTCGTTGGCGCTTGGTGCTCGCCGATGGTTGCCGAGAGCAATGACAGGCCGCAAGGCGCTGTAGTCGCCTTCCGGATCGATGATGCAGACCTGGTAAGTCTTGTCGATGAGACGCTCGACGATTCCTGCAGTGCCCGTCGACTTGCCACAACCCGAAGGACCGGCGATCAGAATGTTGTGGCCGTACGGCGGAATGCGCACGGCCGATCCGTCCTCGCGCGTTCCTATCATCACCAAATGGCGATCGATCTTGCCTTCGAGTCTCTTGAGGTCGTTCTTGATGAGCTCGTCCACCAACTCCGCCACACCGCGTCCGTTCGGTGACTGTGTAACCAGGTCGGCGGACTCTTTGAGCGAGTCGACGGCGTTGGCCACTGCAGCACCGCACTCGCAATAACGAATGAATGAGTAGTCGTTCTCTGCATCGCCGATGCCGATGGCTTCGTGGCGGGACAGGCCCAGGCGTCGCAACGCGACGGCAAGTCCCGACGCCTTGTTGACACCGGGCGGCAGCACCATGACGGAGGAACGGTTGTAGATCACCTGCAGCTCGAGGCCGAGCTCGCGTATGGTTTCGTGGATGATGATGCGATGTCGCTCATGTGCTACGACGACAACCTTTCCGACCTCGAGCGGCTCGACTCCTCGTGCGCGCAACTGCTGGATGAACCTCTCCGGAGGAGGTGTCGCAAGCAGCGTTTCTTCTCGACGCCGAGGGTCGTAGAGCACTGCACCGTTCTCTGCGACAACGAGGTCAAAGAGCCGCAATTGAGGACACAGGGCGAACAGCTCGACAAGGCGTCGTCCTGTCAGCAGGACGGCACGGCGCCCGGAGGCTGGCAGACGCTCGAGCGCGCGCGTCGCTGCATCAGACAGGTGGTCTTCGCTCGCGGCGGTGCCGTCGTAGTCTACTGCCAGTGCCAAGTACCGCATCGATGCCTCTGTGACCCCCGATGGTTTCCTTGGAAGGCTCGCACGCAGAGGACATCGCGAAAAGCAGGAATTGCCGCGAGTCGACTCTTCGATCGCGGAGCCGAAAAAGCTCGGCTTGCCTATGTGTGCAGAGTGCTGTGCGGTGGTCTCGCGGAACACGAAGCAACGCGCGACCGCTGACGTGGGCAGGCGAGGGTGAGGTTTACGACACTCTCTGCGAACTTTCGCTGCCAAGCGGGACATCTAGCCGCAACGGCAGGTGCGCGAATACGCACCTGCCTACGGCTGCCAGCCGATTACGTCGCTGCATCTCTACCGAGATACTCCAGTTTCTTTGCGTCAAAATATTTCTCGAAGTGGGCCATCCCGGCTGCCACTTCAGGATTGGCGAACAATTCCTTGCCGGCAATTTGGCCCAAGACCTCGAAGCTGGACTAAAAGGCAACCAGACCTTCGTACTTGATGACGTTGATCGCCTCTTGGCGGCAAGACTCCGTAAGTAACCGCATGAACAACCCAGCGGTACGCTTGTTGACCTCCTCTCGTTGTTCCGCAGATACAGCGGCGACGGTTTGACGGCGGGGTGCAGTGCTGCGGTCGTCGCGCCCTCCCATGTCCCTGCTTTCCCCTGCTTGCGCCCACATTGGTATTGTGCCACCTAAGCGGCCGGCACGCTCGGTGTTTAGTTACCAGCACTCGAGGTGAGCCTATGGATGGCACAACGGGCATCGCGGTGGTCTCCTCTGTCGAAATCGATCACAGACTCGCGACGCTTCGATCGGTGCGCGCAAGCGTTGCATGTGACAGATGCCGACGCGGAGAAGGAGCCAAGTGCATCTCTGAAACCGGCATCCCGTAAGCGGCCAGATCGAGATGCCACGCGTTAGGCCGCGCTCGGAATGCCGTGGCCGCCGACTGGCTCGGTCTCGATAGACTGCTCGAAGCCTGCGATCAAGGGCTGTCCGCGGGAGATGGCTTCCCTGACCGACGGAAGCGAAAGAGCCGCCTGGTGGCTCGCTTGCGTATCCCACACCTCCGTGATCCAGAGCGCATCGGGATCAGTTGGATCCTTGGCGATCACATAGCTCAAACAGCCTGGCATGTTCGTCACGCCAGCGAGCAGGATCTCGATCAGGGCATCGCGTTGTCCTGTCACTGCTTTCATCTTGCCGATCAGCCCATACATCGCCTTCCTCCTTCTCAGATCAGTCGGAAACGTGCTGCTCACTACGTCTCTTCCGTGGGCTCGCAGGCGCGGCCCCTAGTCCTAACTGTGTCTCGCATGTGTGCCACTTTGGTGATCGCACCTTAGAGCGTATCCGGAGACGGTCGAACTAGCACGCCCGTTCGTCGAGCCTTGAGCAAGCGCGCCAAAAGTGCTGCCAGCCTGTGACTCGATGCAGCTCTATCGAGATATCGGGTGCCCGCAGCGAAGCCTGAAGCGATGTGTCGATGCATGACATTTTCTCGCAAGACGCTTGCAGTCGTGGCAAAGAGCCGCCGAGAATCGGCACACGGACATTGCATCAGGCCGTTGCGTGAGGGTCATCATGGTCAGTGCTGCGGAAATGGCACATTTGCGTCGTTGTGTGGAGCTCGCCGCAGAGGCGCTGGCGGCTGGTGATGCACCGTTCGGTTCTGTGCTGGTGGCGGGTGATGGAACTGTTCTGGCAGAGGATCGCAACAGGGTCAATTCTTCCGGCGATCCGACGCGTCATCCGGAGCTCGAATTGGCGCGCTGGGCTGCAGCGAACATGACATCCGAGGAGCGGGCGGCAGCCACTGTCTTTACCTCGGGCGAGCACTGCCCGATGTGTGCGGCAGCGCACGCCTGGGTCGGCCTCGGTCGCATCGTCTACGTGACCTCGTCGCAGCAGCTTGCAGAGTGGCGCGCAGAGTGGGGCGATCCAGCATCCCCCGTGCGACCGATACCGATCAACGACATCGCGCCGAACGTCATGGTGGAAGGTCCGGTGCCGCAGCTCGTGCAGCAGGTGCGAGACCTGCACCTGCAAGCACGCGGCCGCGCACACGGAACGGGGAACAGGGCGTAAGGAAGGAGAACGCACACGATGCTAAAGTACGTGAAATTCTCGGAGCTGCCGGTTGTCGATCAGGATCGCGCCGTGCGGTTCTATACGGAAAAGGTGGGGTTCCGGATCGCTCAAGACTCTGCTTACAAGGAGGGTTGGCGTTGGATCGAGCTCGAGGTGCCGGGCGCGCGGACACACATATTGTTTACACAACAGCAGCCAGGCATGCCGGCGGACACACCGCGCCTGGTCTTCGTCGCGGATGATGTGGATGCGACCTATCGGGAGCTGGTTGATAAGGGCGTCGAATTCGTCACGGCTCCGAGCGAAGCTCCGTGGAGCCCGGGACAACGATTCGCACAGTTCCGGGATAGCGAAGGCAACAACATCGTCATCACATCACAACCGCGATAAGGCCTGCGTGGCAGGAAAGCTTCCCGAAGATCGACGAAGCGCGCATGTGGCGTCTTCGGACGCCGTAAACCTGCAGCGCATTTCACACTGCGCTTTGCCTGGCATCTGACGACAGAATTCGACGGCACGCTTACCGAAGCGGCGCTTCGCGATTGCGGGAGTGTGGGACCGCATCAGATGGATGTCGTATCCTCGAAGCTCAGTGCAGCGGCTCAAATGATCGAACATCGGCGAGGTGCTGTCTCATGGCGACGATCAAAGCGATTCAAGCGGACATCACGACACTCAAGGTCGATGCAATCGTCAATGCAGCCAATACCTCCCTTCTGGGCGGCGGCGGGGTGGATGGAGCGATACACCGAGCAGCAGGCCCGGAGCTGCTCGAGGAGTGCCGCAAGCTGAACGGCTGTGCGACGGGGGATGCGAAGCTCACCAACGGCTATCGCCTGCCAGCGAAATACGTGATTCATACCGTGGGACCAGTCTGGCGCGGCGGCACGCATGGAGAGTCGGAGTTGCTCGCATCGTGCTATCGTCGCTCGCTCGAAGTGGCAGCGAGCGTCAACGCGTCCTCGGTTGCGTTCCCCAGTATCAGTACAGGTGCATACGGTTATCCGATCGAGCACGCCGCCGAAGTGGCAGTCGCGACCGTTCGAGAAGTGCTGCCGTCGCTGCCGACGATCCAAGAAGTCATCTTTTGTTGCTACTCTGGCCACGACCTGCAGGTTTATGAGCGCCTCTTGAAGGAGGATCAGCAGGGCGTGTAACGCTTCTTCCAGGATGAGCGATGAGCCTGAGCTTCCGTAATGCGACGCTCCACGATATCCCGTTGTTGCGTCGGTGGGACGAACAGCCGCACGTGCTCGCGGCCGATCCGAACCACAATTGGTCATGGGAAGAGGATCTCAGTAGACCCTCGCCATGGCGCGAGCAGTTCATAGCTGAAGCGGACGGTCGGCCTGTCGGCTTCCTTCAGATCTTGAATGCTGCGCGCGAGGAGTCTCATTACTGGGGCGATGTGCTCGAAACGGTGCGCGCGATCGACATCTGGATCGGCGAGCCGACAGATCTCAACCGCGGCTTCGGCACCGTGATGATGAGCTGGGCGATCGCGCGCTGTTTCTCGGACCCGCAGGTCACAGAGGTGTGGGTCGATCCGCTCGTGTCCAACACACGCGCGCGCCGCTTCTACGAACGCCTGGGGTTTCGTTTCCTCGAACGGCGGCGTTTCGGCATCGACGAATGTGCCGTCTACAGCCTGGAGCGCGCACAGCACGAGCGACTGAGGTCGCAGTGCAGTGCGTAGACCCGGCGTTCCGGAATGGCTATTTCCAGGAGGTCGTATGTACGCAGGCGGTTGTTTGTGCGGCTCCGTGAGATACGAGATTCGCGGAGAGCTGGGGCTCTCGTATTACTGTCATTGCAGCCGATGCCGCAAAGCCACCGGCTCAGCGTTCGCGGCAAGCGCGCTCGTCGCGGCAAAGGATTTCGTGGTGCTCCAAGGCGAGGATGCTCTCAAGAGCTACAGCGTCAACGGCGTCCATAGAATATTCTGCGCTCATTGCGGCTCGCCCATCATCAGTCGTCGCGATGCCATGCCCGATGCGGTGCGCGTGCGCCTTGGCACGATTGAGACTCCGCTGCCGAGAGGACCGCACGGGCACATCTACGTCGCTTCGAAGGCCAACTGGTTTGAGATTTGCGACGATCTGCCGCAGTACGCCGAAGAGCCTCCGATGAGCTGAGATCGCAAGTCATCGATGAAAAAGATCGTCCCTGTCATTGTGCTCGCGGCGGCGAGCGCGTTCTGGTTCGCGCTCTATCCAGATGGGCTCGCGCCTACGACGAGCGCACCAAGCTCATCGGCCGCGAGCAGCATTGAAGCGCTGTTCGCGCAGCGTCAGAGTGACGTTCAAGTCAGAGGCGAAGGCGTGGTCGTGCGAATACTGAGCGACGACAACAAGGGCAGTCGTCACCAACGCTTTATCCTGAAGTTGGCCTCCGGACACACGCTCTTGATCGCTCACAACATCGATTTGGCGACTCGCGTCGAGGGGCTGAAGGTGGGCGATCACGTGGAATTCTTCGGCGAATACGAGTGGAACGAGCGCGGTGGAGTGATCCATTGGACGCACCATGATCCGAAGGGACGGCACGTCGCGGGTTGGCTCAAGCACAATGGCCGCATCTACCAGTAGGCTGCAGGCCTACGGCGCGCGTTGCGCGCCGTCTTTCCTTATTCTTCTTCCCTGTCTTTGCTTGCTAACGCGCGCACGGGTGTGCGCGGTCAAGCGGCAACGGTGCGCAGCGGAACGAGGCCGGCGATTCGCTCGTGTGCGGCTGTGAGTGCACGAGCGCGCGACTCTGCCCCCATATCCAATCCCTGTGCGACGATGATCTCCAGATCCGTCAAGCCTATGAAACCGAGAAACTGTTTGATGTAGGGCACCTCCGTGTCTGCGCCCTCTGGGTAAATGCCACCCCGGGAAACGAACACGTACGTCTTCTTGCCCTTGATCAGGCCTTCCGCGCCCTGCTCGGTGTAGCGGAAGGTCACGCCGGCGCGAGCGATATGATCGAAGTACGCGCGTACCGTAGACGGGACGTTGAAGTTGTACATCGGTATCGCAAAGACGATGACATCGGCCTCCTTGAGCTCGCGGATCAATGAGTCGGACTCGTTGACGATTGCCTGTTGTGCTGGTGTGCGCTCCTCCGGCTTCGTCAGGAATGCCTGAAACCGTTCTGCGGTCAGGTGCGGAACGGGATTCGCACTCAGGTCGCGCACGACGATGCGTGCTTGGGGATGCTGCGCGCGCCAGCGTTCAATGAAGCGGTTCGCGAGTTGCGACGATTGTCCCTGGTCACCGAACAAGCTGGCTTGGATCTTCAATAGTGTCTTCATGTGCGCCTCCACTCGAATCTTGGGTGGCGCTATATTCCATTGGAATAGTAGATAGAAAAGTACAAAAATTCGCTTCCACCCATCGATAGATTCGATAGATGGCTAGAAAGAAGACCGCGCTGCGCGCTCTCCCGACGCCTCGAATCACCCTGGAGCAATGGCGTTGCCTCGTTGCCGTCGTCGACTACGGGGGCTACGCACAAGCAGCTGAGGCGCTCAGCAAGAGCCAGTCCTCCGTAACCTATGCCGTCCAGAAATTGCAGTCGATGCTGAAGGTCCAGGCGTTCGAAATGCAGGGTCGTAATGCGGTGCTGACACCGACCGGTCAGATGCTGTATCGCCGGGCGCGTGCCTTGCTCGAGGATGCCGGCGGGCTCGAGCGTGCCGCGAAGAAGGTGTCCGCAGGCTGGGAAGCCGAGATCGCCATCGCAGTGGAGATTCTGTTTCCCACCTGGCTGCTGCTCGATTGCCTGGCGAGATTCGGCAAGGAAAGTCCGCAGACGCACATCGAAGTGTTCGAGACCGTGATCGAGGGCACGACCGAGGCGATCGTGAGCGGTGCCGTGGATCTTGCGATCTCGCCACGTATTCCGCCGGGATTCAACGGCGAGCGGCTCATGCACGCGAAGTTCGTCCCGGTCGCGCACCCCAACCATCCTTTGCACAAGCTCGGCCGTGAGCTCACGAGTCGCGATTTACGCCAGCATCGCCACCTCGTCGTGCGCGACTCCGGCACGAAGCGAGACAAGCGCACCATGACGTTCGAGGTCGAGCAGCGCTGGACCGTCAGCAACATGGCGACTTCGATTGGCGCGGTAACCCGCGGCCATGGGTTCGCCTGGTTTCCAGAAGAGAAGATCCGCTCCGAGCTCGCACAGGGTGTGCTCAAGCCGCTGCGCCTGCGGGGCGGCAGCGAGCGTTTCGTCGATCTCTACCTGATCTTTCCAGATCTGGATGCGGCAGGGCCGGGCACGCTGCGATTGGCCGAGATCATCCGTGAAGCGTGCGCTCGTACTGGTGCAGGCGGCTCTTCCTTTACCTCTGTGTAAAAGTCACACGTGTTCAAGCCCGCAACATGACATTCATTGCGTTGCTCTGAAAGAATAGGCACAGCACTGGCGATCGCGCAGGAGTAGGACGATGAAGATCGGCATGATCGGTTTGGGACGCATGGGTGCGAACATGTCGCGTCGTTTGATGCGCGCCGGACACGAATGTGTTGTGTTCGCCACGAGCAAGCAGTCCGTGGATGCTCTCGTGTCAGAGGGAGCACAAGGTGCCTATACGCTCGAAGAGCTCGTCGCTTCCTTGCCCACCCCGCGCGTCGTCTGGCTGATGGTGCCGGCCGCGGCAGTGCAGTCCGTGCTGGATGAGCTGATCGGATTGCTCGAGAAGGACGATATCGTCGTCGATGGCGGCAACTCCGATTACCGACTCGCGATCGGTCGCGCGCGAGCTCTCGGCGAACGAGGCGTCCACTTCTTGGATGTGGGCACCAGCGGCGGCGTCTGGGGGCTCGAGGTTGGTTACTGCCTCATGATAGGGGGCGATCGTGCGGCGGCGAGCAGACTGGAGCCGATCTTCGAGGCACTCGCGCCGGCACCGATCGAAGCTGCCGGCGGGAACGAGCCGCAGCTCACCAAGGGTTACTTATATTGCGGTCCTCCGGGTGCCGGCCACTTCGTGAAGATGGTCCACAACGGTATCGAGTACGGGATCATGGCCGCGTATGCGGAAGGTTTCAATCTGTTGAAGCATGCCAACCGCGGCCAGGAGCAGAAGATGGATGATTCAACGCCCTTGGCGGAACCCGAGATTTATCAGTACGACCTCGATCTCGCCGCGATCGCGGAGTTGTGGCGCAACGGCAGCGTGATCCGCTCATGGCTCCTGGATCTGACGGCTACCGCACTCAAGGAGGATCCTCAGCTCGATGGGTTTTCCGGTTACGTCTCGGATTCCGGCGAAGGTCGTTGGGCGCTGAAAGCGGCGGTCGATCTTAGCGTTCCCATGCCGTCGCTCTCGACAGCGCTGTTCTCCCGCTTCAGTTCGCGCGGCGAGGATTCCTATGCAAATCGACTGCTCTCGGCCATGCGCAAGCAGTTTGGAGGACACCAGGAGCGTCGTGGCTGACGCGGCTGCACGCGACGGCTAGGTGCGCAGCTCGATGCCCGCGTCCAGCCTCTAGCCCCTAGTCGCGGCTCATCTCGTACGCTTGCATGATCGTGGCATATTTCGTGAGCATGTTGGGCACTTCCCAATGCGGGATGTTGCCGTCCCGGAGATAACGCAGGAATCTCTCCGTGACTTGTGCGAAATGTGCTTCGTGGCCGACGTGGTAGCGCTCGGGGATCGTGACGACCCAATCTGCCTCGTCGGTACGAGCGGGACGATCCCCGGCAATCACGACGATGTTGCCTGGTGTCTCGGCAACCATCCGCTCGAGGAAATCCGAACCGACGTAGATCTGCGTCTGCCAGCTCGTCGGGTCGTGGGGGCGCGCGTTGAAGCTTTCGATGCGCTGTAAGTGCAGTGCCAGGTCGCTCGGTATCTCCTCGTTAGCCACACCGCGATTCTCTGAGCCGAGCGCGACTCCCTCGCTCGCCGAATCGAGAGCGGTTTCGTTTTCTGCTCCCTGCGGAAGCGTCAGGAAAGGAGCAGCACCTTGCGGTGGAGCGTAGACATGTACCAGCGGATCCACATCCGCATACATGTGCTCTTGCACGAGCGCCGCATGGAAATGGCCCGGATCGAGCGTCATGATGCGAAATCGCTGCGGCTCGTCCGCAGACGGGCAGGAAGAGGACGTTGCGAGCGCCGCCACCAGAACGGCCAACGAAGACCAGCGCTTCATGTTCCGTACGCCTGCGCTCGATGCATCTTCATGAAGTTGTGCGCGCCGTACGGCGCGCGCTCCGGCCGACTCAGCATTGAGTTGGCTTCCTCATCGTCGATGAAGCGTTCAGCCTGCGGGTCCCAGGTGAGCGGGCGACCGAGCTTCATCGCGATCCAGCTCACAATGCAAGCGCTGTTGCTGCGGTGACCCACCAGGGCTGGTGCGATCGGCTGCGAGCGGGTGCGTACCGCGCGAATCCAATCGGCGTGATGCTCCGTGCTGCGCGGCAGCTGTACGGTGACGCCTTTCTCGTCGAGCAGTCTGGGATCGCTCGCATCCAGCGGCGGTAGCTTCTTGGCATTCGCGCTCGTCGGATCGCTGGAAGTGGTCGTCCCCTCGCGCGTGACCCAGATCCATCCATCGTCGCCGTAGAACTTGAGCCCGTTCGGAAACTTGTCGGATACCGTCACGATGATGTCGTCTGGATAAACGAGCTCGACGTGATACTCGCCGTGCACGTTCCAGACGGTGTTCGTGGGAAAGACGCCGCGCCCTTCGATACGCTTCGGGCCGCTGTGCTCCACATCGAGCGCCCAATGGAGGGTGTCATAGTGATGGGAGCCCCAACCGGTGATCATTCCCAGACAAAAAGACTCGTTGTGCAGCCAACCGGGACGCTCGTCGTACCCATTCTGTGGATGGACACGCTGCTCGGTGTAGTACGCGAAAGGTGCGGGGCCGAGCCATTTGTCGTAGTCGAGATTCGCCGGAATCGGTTGTGGAGGATCGTCCGGCTTCGTGGGGTCGATCGGCAGCCCGATCTCCACGCGCCGCACACCACCGATGCGGCCGGAGCGCACCAGCTCACAGGCGCGGCGGAACTGTTCCCAAGAGCGCTGCTGGCTACCCACTTGCACGATGCGTCTGGTGCGCGCCACCGCATCGCGTAGCAAGATCCCCTCGCTGACGGTTATCGTGAACGGCTTCTGTAAGTACACGTCCTTGCCGTTCAGCACGGCGGCCAAAGCGAGCTCGGCATGCGAATGATCCGGCGTGCTGATGACCACAGCATCGATGTCCTTGCGCGTGACGACCTCGAGATAGTTCTGGTGCATGTTGATCGGCGGTGCTGCGCGGCCGGCATTGCGATAGAGCTGCTCGACGAGCGCTTTACCATCGCGCGTGCGCGTGCTGTCGACGTCGCACACGGCGACGATGTCGACTCCGCCCGTTTGGAACGTCCCTGGAATGTCATGGCTGCGCGCAATACGTCCGCAGCCGATCTGGCCGATGCGCAGCCGCTCGGACGGTGCATCGGCGCCGAGCACGCGTGCAGGCACGATCAGAGGGAAGCCGAGAGCGGTGGTAGCAACGGCAACTGCCCGACCGAAGTCGCGGCGGGTGAAGGTGGGCCTGGCGGGCTTCTTCATGCTGGGACGCTCCTGATTGATCGATCGACGCAGTGGCGTCTGGGACATACCGCCGGAAGCGGTGCCGAATCCTTAGAAAAAGGCGAGTTCGACAATCGAGAACGCTCCAGCCCAGCTCGTCGATGCCTGTTGTTCGATATAGAGACGAGTATCGGTAGATATTGATTCGTGTCGAGATGGCATGGCGGTTGGCTCGACAAAAGGGTGAGCGAGCACCTTGCTGCGTTGTGAGCAAAAGATCACGACAAGACTGCGAATCGCGCAGCTGGCCGGCTATCATCGACAGCTCAGCACAAGAACGAGAAGACACGCCGATGCTCGAGCGACATTGGTTTGCAGCGATCTTTCTGAGCTGGCTCCTTGCGGTGACCGCGAGCGCCGAGACAACAGTGAGCTTCGATTGGTTCGAGTACACCGGACGCGACGCGGTGTTCGAGCTCGAAAAGCCGCCAGGCCATTACCGCAATCCGATTCTCGCGGGCTTCTATCCGGATCCCAGCATCACTCGCGCAGGCGAGAAGTACTACATGGTGCACTCGACCTTCGCCTACTTCCCGGGCATTCCGATTTTCGAGAGCACGGATCTCGTGCACTGGACCCAAATCGGCCACGTCATCGATCGAGCCTCGCAGCTGCGTTTCGACGGATTGGGTATTTCGCGCGGCGTCTTCGCGCCGACGATCGAATATCACGAAGGTGTTTTCTACGTGCTCAACACCGCTGTCGACAGTGGCGGCAACTATCTGGTGACGGCAACCGATCCGCGCGGGCCTTGGTCCGATCCGATCTGGTTGCCGGAGATCGACGGTATCGATCCGTCGATCTTCTTTGACATCGATGGGCGGGCTTACATCCTCAACAATGGTCCACCGGAAGGTCCACCGCAATACGATGGGCACCGCGCGATCTGGATTCAGGAGTTTGACCTGAAGCGCAAGAAACTTGTTGGACCGCGGAAAGTGATCCTTGATGCCGGCGTGGATCCATCGAAGCAACCAATTTGGATCGAGGGGCCGCACCTCTATCGGATCGATGACACCTATTACTTGATGTGCGCGGAAGGTGGGACCGGACCCGACCATTCCGAGGTGATCCTGCGGGGACGCTCGCCGTGGGGACCGTTCGAGGCATTCCCAGGCAATCCGATTCTCACGCAACGCGATCTACCGGATGATCGGCCGCATCCGATCGCCAATGCCGGCCATGCGGATATCGTGCAAGCGCACGATGGTAGCTGGTGGGCCGTGTTTCTCGCATCCCGCACGTATGACGGCAAGCACTTCAACACGGGTCGTGAGACTTTCCTGTTGCCGGTCGAGTGGCAGGACGGCTGGCCGATCATCCTCCGGCAGGGGAAAGCCATACCGTACGTCGAGAAAGGCCCTGCGTTCATGCGCGCAGGCGATCAATCACCGCTCACGGGTAACTTCACGTGGCGCGATGAGTTCGAAGCTCCGCAGCTCGATCTCGCCTGGATTCAAGTGCATGTGCCCAGAGAGGTGTGGTTCGATCTGCACCGCAAGCCGGGGCATCTCTCCATCAAGCCGCTCGCGACGAGCTTATCGGACAAGACCAACCCGTCGTTTCTGGCGCGCCGTCAGCAGCACACATCGTTCGACGCAAGCACGGCCTTCGAGGTGCCGACCGCCGCCAACGTGTCGGCCGGGCTCGCGGCGTTCCAGAGTGAGCACTACTGGTACTTCCTTGGCGTACGTCGCGAAGGCAGAAACGTGCGCGTGTTCTTGGAGAAGAAGAGCGGCGGCGATGTCGAGTACGTGGCCGAGACGCGTATTCCGAGTACGAAGCAAATCAAGCTCAAGATCGCCGGAGAGGCGGGCGATTACTCGTTCTATTACGATGCGGACGGCAAGGGCTGGCGTCCGCTCAAAGAGCGCGACGACGGCACGATCCTGAGCACGGAACGCGCCGGAGGATTCGTCGGAGCGGTCGTGGGCATGTACGCGCGTCTGGAAGCGCGCTGAGCTGCTGGCGGGAGGCAGCGTTGCGATGTTCTTGTTGCTGCCTCCCGCCTCCTGTGCTAGAGCGTCGCTTCGCGCGTGAGCAGCTCCTCGATCGTGACGCCTACTTCGGGAACGCCGCCGAACACCGTGCCGAGCCGATTGTTTCGGAAATGTCTCAACGCCGTCGCGCTCGCCTCGGGCGGCAAGCGCACGAAGCCGACTTCCTCCGCCAGCGCGCCTCCCTCGGTGAGATAGAACTCGAGGAAACGCCGCACTTCCGGGCGCTGCGCGGCTTGGGCGCTCGCATAGATAAATAATGGGCGCGAGAGCGGCTGATAGGTGCCGTCCGTCACGGTTTCGATCGTGGGTGCTACGGTCGAGCCATCCGCCTGTTGGATCGGCACCGCACGCATGCGCTCGCGATGCGAGATGTAGTAGGCAAAGCCGAAATAGCCGAGCGCATATTTATTGTGTTCGACGCCTTGCACGAGGACGTTGTCGTCTTCGCTTGCCGTGTAATCGCCGCGGCTTGCCTTGGCTTTGCCGACCACGGCCTCGGTGAAGTAGTCGAACGTCCCCGAGTCCGCGCCAGGGCCGAACAGCATGAGCGGCGCATCGGGCCATTCGGGACGTACTTGGTTCCAGCGCAGAATGACGCCCTGTGCAGCCGGTTCCCAGATCTTCTTCAAGTCCTCGATCGTGATGCTCTCGACCCAGTCGTTCTTGGGATTGACGACCACCGTGATCGCATCAAAGGCGACCGGCAGCTCAAAGTACTGCACGCCACTGTCGCGGCAAGCCTGCATCTCCTCGGCCAGGATCGGCCGCGACGCGTTCGCGATGTCAGTGTCGCCGCGACACAGTTTCTTGAACCCGCCACCCGTGCCCGAAAGCCCGACGGTGACGCGTGCGGCACCGCGCTCTTGAAGCTGAAACTCCTCGGCTACCGCCTCGGCGATGGGAAACACCGTGCTCGAGCCATCCATCTTGATGACCGGCGCTTCGCTCGGGTTGATCCGACCGTCGGAGCCGCCCCCGCATCCGGCGAGCCAGGTAGCCACGAACAACAACGCAAAGGGTCTGGTTGCGATTGCTGGACTCTTCACGAAAGCCTCGATTGGTTCGGTTGCAAGCGGAGGCGCGAAGTTTGCGACAGATGCGCGCTCTTGTCTCGCCAGGCACGCGGCGGGATCAGCAATAGCGAATGGACACGGCACACAGTCTCCCATCTCCACAGCCTATAGCCTCGCACACGAGCCTCGCACACGCCGGGATGACAGCGCAGGCATAGGCGGTTACATTGCGCGCACAACACAGCATGGGCACAACAATACCACCAAGAATGGAGCTGAGCTTGACCCACACGCCTCGTACCGTCTTGATCACGGCCGTCAGCTGCGCACTGCTGCTCATCGGAGCCGCGCACGCTCAAACGAGCTCTCGCGTGGAGCGATTGCTCGAGCAAATGACACTCGAGGAAAAGATCGGACAGCTGGTGCAGCGGGCCGGTGGGCGCAGCAAGGCGCTCAACTCGCTGCTTGATGTCGAGGAGCTCGAACGTGTGCGTGCGGGTCGGGTGGGTTCGTATCTGCACGTAGCCGGTGCCGAGCCGCTCGCAAAGTTGCAAAAGGTCGCGGTCGAGGAATCACGGCTGAAGATTCCGCTGTTGTTCGCGATGGATGTCGTGCATGGCTATCGCACCATCTTCCCGGTGCCGATTGCCATGGCAAGCACATGGAAGCCGGAAAGCCTCGAGGCAGCAGCCCGTGTCGCCGCAGTGGAAGCGACCTCGGCGGGCCTGCACTGGACATTCGCGCCCATGATCGACATCGCGCGCGATCCTCGCTGGGGCCGCATCGTGGAGGGTGCTGGGGAAGATCCTTACTTGGGTGCTCGGCTGGCGGTCGCGCAGGTGCGCGGCTACCAGGGTGACGATCTTGCGCGGGCCGACACGCTCATGGCGACAGCCAAACATTTCGGCGCCTACGGTGCAGCGATCGGTGGGCGCGACTACAACAGCGCGGACATCTCCGAGCGTGCGCTTAAGGAAGTGTATCTACCTCCGTTCTACGCCGCAGCGAAAAGCGGTGCAGCGTCATTCATGACCGCCTTCAACGACATCGGCGGCGTGCCGACGACAGCAAACGAGGCGCTCGTTCGCGGTCTGCTCCGAGATCGTTGGGACTACCAGGGCCTGATGGTCAGCGATTGGAACGCGATCGCGGAGCTCCTAGCTCACGGTGTGGCTGAGAACCGGGCGCAAGCCGCAATGCTGGCACTGCGCGCAAGCGTAGACATGGACATGGTCAGCGGCGTTTATGAGCAGGATCTGCAGCACGCGCTCGCAGCGCATCCCGAGCTCATGAAGCTGCTCGACGAAGCCGTGCGACGCATCTTGCGTGCGAAGGAGGCGCTCGGATTGTTCGAGCGCCCGATGCAGTACCACGATGCGCGTCGTGAGCAACGTTCATTGCTCACGCCAGCGCATCGCGAGCTCGCGCGACGTATCGCGCGCGAGTCGATTGTCCTGCTGAAGAATGACGGTGGGCTGTTGCCGCTGCGCCCGGAGAGACTGCGAAAGCTCGCAGTGGTCGGCGCACTTGCGGACGACGGCTTGTCGATGCTGGGCTCGTGGCGTGCGCAAGGGCGAGCAGAAGACGTCGTCACGATCCTGGAAGGGTTTCGACGTGCTCTGCCGAAAGGCGTCGAGGTGGTTTTCGCGCCAGGAGCCGATCCGCGCAGCGAAGATCTTGCGCAGATCGACGCGGCTGTGCGAGCTGTCGAGTCCGCTGATGCCACCGTGCTCGTAATCGGCGAGCACTTCGACTTGAGCGGCGAGGCGCGCAGTCGCTCCGACATCGGCCTACCGAAGAGCCAGCTGGAACTGGCCCAGCGCGTGCTCGCGACTGGCAAACCAGTGGTCGTCGTGCTAGCGAACGGGCGGCCGCTCGCAATGCCATGGCTGGTCGAGCATGCGCCTGCGATTCTGGAAACGTGGATGCTTGGCGTGGAAGCGGGTCCGGCGATTGCAGATGTGGTCCTCGGCAAGTATTCGCCGGGCGGCAAGTTGCCGGCAGCGTTCCCTCGTGCGACAGGCACGGTACCGTTCTACTACGCAGCCAATCCGACCGGCCGTCCTGCCGATCCCGATCTGAGCAAGGACACAGCTCGTTACATGGATCAGCCGATCACGCCGTTGTTTCCGTTCGGTCATGGCTTGAGCTATACCACGTTTGAATATTCCGATCTGCACATCGATCGCGAGCGTGTTGCTGCAGACGAAAGCGTGACGATCGGCATCACGGTCCGTAACAGCGGCGCCGTCGTGGGGGATGAGGTCGTGCAGCTCTACGTTCGAGATCCTGTGGCATCGGTCGCGCGACCGGTGAAGGAACTACGCGGCTTCAAAAGGGTCACCTTGTTGCCAGGCGAAGCGGTACGCATTCGCTTTCAACTCGATCCGAAGCAGCTCGCGCTCTATGGGCTCGATGGCCGATGGCGCGTCGAGCCCGGGCGGATCGAGGTCATGATCGGTGCATCGTCGGCCGATATTCGTGCGACCGGTGCGTTCGAGATTACGAGCGGTCTAGTAAGCGGCGTGCCTGCAGCAGCGATCGCAACGAATGTGATCGTCGATCGCATCGCTGACCACGAGTGAGCCGCTGGCCGACTTGGATGATCAAGCATTGACACGAGCTCTGGCGCTCGTTCAGGAGGGTTCATGCGACGACATGTATTGATCGCGTGTGCGCTGCTCGCTTCCGCATGCGCGCCGGCACAGCAAGGCGAGTCGAAGTACCCGACCGTCGGTCGCATCGAGCGCTGGGATGCTGCGCTCGATGAGATCATTGCCAGCAACGCGCGAATTGAAAAGCTCGCCGAAGGCTTTACATGGGCAGAAGGCCCTGCGTGGGTTCCCGGAGGCGAATACTTGTTGTTCACCGACGTCCCGGAGAACACCATGTATCGCTGGTCGGAAAACGATGGTATTTCCATTTTCCTGCGGCCTTCCGGCTATGACGGACCGGAACTCGAGACGCTGAGAGAGCCCGGTGCGAATGGTCTCTTCATGGTTCCCGGACAGGGTCTGCTCGTGGCCGACTCGGGCAACCGCATGGTGGCGTTGCTCGATCTCGAGACCAAGCAAAAGACGCCTCTGGCAACGACGTTCCGCGGCTCCCGATTCAACAGCCCGAACGACGTCGTTCGTCGCACTGACGGAACGATCTTCTTCACCGATCCGCCATACGGGCTCAAGGACGGTAATGCTTCGCCTGTGAAAGAGCTCAAGCACAACGGCGTTTATCGGATCGACACGGACGGCTCGGTGCACTTGCTCGACGACGAGCTGACCTATCCGAATGGTATCGAGCTGTCACCGGACGAGCGTACGCTGTACGTTGCGAACTCCGATCCGAACTGGCCGATCTGGATGGCGTATACGCTCAACGAGAAAGGTGAGGTGCTGGACAAGCGTGTGTTCGCTGACGTATCTGATCTGGTCGGTCCAGATGCGCCCGGTCTTCCGGACGGACTAGCCGTCAGCGTTGGTGGGCATCTGTTCGCGACGGGGCCAGGTGGTGTGTTGATCTTCTCACCGCAGGGCAAGCGTCTGGGACGAATCGAGACCGGCACGGCCATCGCCAACTGCGCCTTTGGCGATGACGGTCGCACGCTCTATATGACCTCACACAACTTCATCGCACGTGTGCGCGTGCTGACCCACGGGGTGGGGTTCCCAAGGTACCGATAGGGTGGTGCACGGAAAGCACCTGCCGGCCACTGTCTCACAAGCCCTGTCCCAGGTATCCGCCGCGTCGGGGCGGCCCGTATGGGTCGCGGTCCGGCGCGGCGCCATGAGGGGTGAAGGGATAGCGCCCGGTATCGCTGCGAGCCCGCCCATAAGCACGCTCGTTCTCGGGACCGCCGACAGCGCTGTAGTCGATTGGATCTTGTAGGCGTGCGGGCTGATCGTGCTGCGGCCCTTCCCAGCTTCGATGCACACCCTGATCGACGTTAGACCAGTACTCCTCCTGTGATGTGGGCGGGATACGTGGCTTCATGAGCAGTTCCTCCGTGACTCTTCACGAGCAGAACGGGTGAGTGCAGAACAGGTTCCGTTAGAGCAGCCGCACGATACCGACGATCACCAGAATCGGTAATGCGATCATGGCAAGCACGAGCAGCAGGAGCAGGAACGAAAAACCGAGCACGAACGCGCGACTGCGACGCCCGCTTCCGATCGGATCGAGCTGGTATCGTTCGAGCAGCTCGAGATTCTTGATATTCGCTTTGTAAGCCGCATCGAAAATATCGCCCGCGAAAGGAACCGCCCCGACGATCGTTTCGAGCATCACGTTCAGCGCCATACGGAGCAAGACGCTGCGTGGTGCACCGAGCGCGCGCGCTTCATTGATGATGTACGCCGACAGCAGCGCGCCGACCGCATCTCCGATGCCCGGAATCAATCCGATCAGCGCATCGACTCCGATACGCCATCCCCCCGGCAAGCGGATCGACTCATCAAGCAGCCACGCGAGCGACTTCAGCCGCCGCAGGCGGTCGCTTACGTTGGGCTCGATTGAATGACGGCTGGACATGTCAGGGCACTAAGAGCCGCGTTCTCTATGCGCACTTATTAACGAACGGCGAGGTGTCGCAGTTTCGCTTCATGAGGCGAACCCTCAAAGAGCAGCTGAGACAGAAGCCGGCACAGGTCGTGATACTTGCGTCTTCAGCCTCAGAGACGCACCAGAAAACGGCGCTCGAATTGTTTGGATCGAATGGATCGAGTGCTGCAATTCAGAGACATTTGGTATTTCGCCTGAGCTGTTTATGCTCCTGCACGCGTGCAGAATTGAGCGCATTTCCGAGTGTGACACGAATCCTCATCGCTCAAGCTACGCGCCACATAACACAGCCCTCAACGCGCATCGGATGCAATGAACAGAGGTTCGATCGAGGAAGATCGAAAGCCTCGGCCTGGATTCGCCGAATGAATGGGTGAGCTTGCGCGCCTCGAGTGCGTAGCGTGCAGCTCCACCGCGCAAGGAACCCCCAGTTGTCAAGGGCAAACTCGTTGAAAAACGAGGGCGCAAAGCTACCGGTCTAATGGGGTTACACCCAATGACAGCGGGGCTGCCAACTGCATCGAGCAACAGCTCGTGACGCATCGAAGAGCGTTATCGAGTTCGACGAGGTGGTCGCGCCCGCGGTCTTCGCGTCATGCCCTTGACGACTCACGTCGCGGCTTCAAAGCCGCACGTTCAGACAACAAGGGTCGCGAAAATGAATGTGTGTGGAACGGGTGCCACTACCAAACGACGAAGCGCTTTATTGATCTTGATGATGAGCCTTGCAGCGGTCGGCTGCGGCGGCGGAGGAGGTGGCGGCGAAACCGTCGCGAGAAACGACCCGCCCGACCAGTCCGGTGCATCGCCGACGCCCGACCAGTCCGGTGGACCGCAAACGCAACCGGCGGACGATCAGCCGACGAGTCCGGCGGAGCCACCGGCGAATTCCCCAGTGCCTCCGACGATTCCCGGACAGACGAATCGTGCGCCCACCATCAGTGGGACACCCGCGCTGAACGCCACTGTCGGCGTGCCCTATACGTTCACGCCCACGGCGCACGATCCAGACGGCGATGTTCTCGCCTTCTCCATCGAGAATCGTCCGCCTTGGGCCGAGTTCAACACGGTGACTGGCGAGCTGAGGGGGACGCCTAGTGCATCACACTTGGGCTCGTATGCGAACGTGCGCATATCAGTCAGTGATGGCAAGGCGACTGCGTCGCTGCCGGCTTTCACGCTGACTGTGACGCCGGCCACGAGCAACACGCCTGCCCCGCCGAGCGGCGATGGACGCACGCTCTCCTGGGCTCTGCCTCCGGAAGGCTTCGATGGCGCGACACTCAATCAGCTCGCCGGCTTTCGCATTCATTATGGGCACGACAGGAACGTGCTGCATGAGGTCATCGAGGTCCGCAACCCTGGTGTGTTGAGCTACACCATCGACTCGTTGCCGCCTGGGACGTATTACTTCGCCGTGCGTGCATTCTTGACGACGGGCGAGCAAAGCGAGCTCTCGAACGTGGTGGCGGTGGAGATTAGCTAATAGGCAGCTGGGCTCTGGGCGCTGGCCAGAAGCGGCGCGCACCAACGTGCGCGCCGGGTCCATTTGTTTTGCTGTCCCAAGGTGCATTTGATCATTGCGGGCGTTTCTAGCCAGCGGCCCAGCGTCCAGTGCCCAGAGCCCGGCATAGCCGCCTCGTTACGGCTTCACAAACTTCAGCGTCATCCGATCCGACTCGCCGATCGCGTCGTACTTGGCCCGATCGAAGCTGGGATCAGGCTCGCTTGGAGAGCGACGGGTCGGAGGCAGTGTCCAGACGCCGAAGGGATGATCGGCGGTGTCCTTCGGATTGGCATTGATCTCGGAGCGGGCCACGAGCTTCAAGCCCGCTTTCTCGGCGAGGGCGATGACGCGCGCTTCGCTGACATAGCCGGTCGACGGATCGTCGTTGTCTGATTTCGCACGATGCTGCTCGACGGCAAGGATGCCACCCGGCTTTAGGCTGCGATAGAACTCGGCAAAGGCTTTCTCGGCCATGCCGCTGTTGAGCCATCCGTGTATCACTCGCGCCGCGAGGATGAAGTCAAAGGTGTTCTCCGGAAGCGGCGCAGACTTCGCGCCCCAGTTCACGAGTGTCGCCTTGCCGTAGAGATCGGGTTTGCTGGCGAGTCGCTGCTCGAACGCAGCACGGGCTCGCCGCGCATTCTCGGATGTTCCCGGGTCATCAAGATCCGCTCCGGTCGCGTAGTACTTGCCGCCCGTGCGGTGCGCGAACGGTGCAAGGATCTCTGTCCAGTAGCCGGCGCCCGGCTGCACTTCCAGGATCGTCATCCCGGGTTTCAGGCCCCAGAACTCGAGTGCTTCGCGTGGATGGCGCCATGCGTCGCGAGCCTTATCGTTTTCGCTGCGCCAGTCGCCATCCACAATGGCAGCGATGGTCGCTCGTGCATCGGCATGAGCGTCATGTTGCTGTTGGCCTGTGGAAGTTGCGGGATTCGCCACGACAACCCCGCCGATGGCGAGGCTGATCGCGGCGGTTGCCAAGATACGTAGTGAGCTCACGAAATCCCCCTTGTAGACCATCTGTCATCCGAGGGATGTACGTTAGCATGCCTGCTGGGCGCGGGGCTGAACGCTACCTCAGCGAGAATGCGGGCTGCCTCTCCGCCGCCAGCCGCGGCCTTCGTCAGGGCAGCTCCGTCTCGCCCATCAAGTACCGATCGCACTCGCGTGCGGCACCGCGACCTTCGTTGATGGCCCACACCACGAGACTTTGCCCACGGCGGCAATCGCCTGCTGCGAACACGCCTTTGACGTTTGTGGCGAACTTGCCGTGCTCGGCTTTGATGTTGGAGCGCTCGTCGGTCTCGATCTCGAGGTCCTTGAGCAGCTCTTGCTCTGGACCGAGAAAGCCCATGGCCAACAGCACGAGCTGTGCCGGCTGCACTTCCTCCGTGCCAGGCACTTCCACCGGGATGAGCTGTCCTTTCTCGTTCTTCTCCCACACAATGCCGACGGTGACGACCTCTTTCACCGCGCCGTTCGCATCACCGTTGAAGCGTTTGACGGTTCTCTGGTACGCACGCGGATCGGCGCCGAACTTGGCAGCAGCTTCTTCCTGACCGTAGTCCATCTTGTATATCTTCGGCCACTCCGGCCACGGATTGTCAGGGGCACGGTCCATCGGCGGCTTGGGCATGATCTCGATCTGTGTGATGCTCTTGCAGCCGTGGCGCATCGCCGTGGCCACACAGTCGGTGCCGGTGTCGCCACCGCCAATCACGACGACATCCTTGCCGCGCGCATGAATCGGGCTCGCATCGGCATTACCGTCGAGAAGTGCCTTGGTGCTGGCGGTCAAGTACTCCATCGCAAAGTGAATGCCTTTGAGGTGGCGTCCTTCGACTGGCAGATCGCGTGGCCGCGTGGCGCCTGTGCAGATCACGATCGCATCGAAATCCTTCAGTAGCAGCTGGGGCTCGACGTTCTCGCCGACGTTTGCATTGCAGACAAACTTGATGCCTTCCTGCTCCATCAGCTTCAGGCGTCGCTCGACGACGGCGCGCTTGTCGAGCTTCATGTTGGGAATCCCGTACATGAGTAACCCGCCTGGTCGATCGGCACGCTCGAGCACCGTCACGCTGTGACCCGCGCGGTTGAGCTGCGCGGCAGCCGCAAGACCAGCAGGGCCAGAACCGATGACCGCAACCTTCTTGCCAGTGCGCGTCTTCGGCGGCTCGGGCACGACCCAGCCCTCCTCCCAGCCACGATCGATGATCGCGGCTTCGATCGTCTTGATCGTGACCGGCGGATTCGTGATCCCGAGCACACATGATCCTTCACACGGCGCGGGACAGACGCGGCCCGTGAACTCGGGGAAGTTGTTCGTCAGGTGCAAGCGCTCGAGCGCTTCTCGCCACAGTCCGCGGTAGACGAGATCGTTCCACTCTGGGATGAGGTTGTTGATGGGGCAACCCGAAGCCATGCCGCTGACGAGCTTGCCGGTGTGACAGAAAGGAACTCCGCAATCCATGCAGCGTGCAGCCTGCTGACGCAGCCGTTTTTCTTCCATGTGATGGTGAAATTCCTTCCAGTCGCGCACGCGTTCGTGCGGTGTTCGGTCGACGGGCTGCTCGCGAAGGTACTCGATGAATCCAGTGGGCTTGCCCATGTGTGTCTAGCCTGTCGTTCTCAATGGCCCTCCCCTGCGCGGGGAGGGCGAAGCTATCGTCGCTCTCCAATGGTGGCCCCGACGGCGATCGTTCGTTGTGCCGATCGCCGCCAGAAGCGAGCTAGTTGCCGCCGATGCGCGCCAGGTCGCGAGCGTTCTCCTCGAAGGCGACCATGATCGCCTCGTCGCCCGTGAGCCCTTGGTCATGCGCACGTGCGATGCATGCGAGCATGCGCTTGTAATCGCGCGGCATGACTTGCACGAATTTCGGCACCATGTTCTCCCAGTTGTCGAGCACGTATCGCGCGCGAGCACTGTTCGTGTACTTGAGATGGCGCTCGATCATTGCGCGCACGGCAGCGATCTCTTCCGGCTCGCTCAGCCCGTTGAGCTCGACCATTTCTTTGTTGACGTTGATGGGGAAATCGCCGCGTTCGTCGAGAACGTAGGCGACACCGCCGGACATGCCAGCGGCGAAATTGCGACCGGCCGGCCCGAGCACGATCACGCGTCCGCCCGTCATGTACTCACAGCCGTGATCGCCGACCGCTTCGACGACGGCATGCACGCCGCTGTTGCGAACACAGAAACGCTCGCCTGCCATGCCGGCGATGTACGCCTCGCCGCTCGTTGCGCCATAGAACGCAACGTTGCCGACGATGATGTTCTCCCATGAGTTGAAGGTCGAGCCGCGCGGCGGATAGACGATAATTTTGCCGCCCGACAGTCCCTTACCGACGTAATCGTTCGCATCGCCTTCGAGCCTCAGCGTCATGCCGCGCGGGATGAACGCACCGAAGCTCTGACCGGCCGAGCCCTTGAAGGTGAGCTCGATCGTGTCTTCCGGGAGACCGGCGCTGCCGTACTTCTTCGTGATCTCGCTGCCGGTGATCGTGCCGACGACGCGATGCACGTTACGGATGGGCAGCTCCGCCCGCACCTTCTCGCCGCGCTCGATCGCAGGCTTGCACAGCTCGAGGATCGTAGTCATGTCGAGCGACTTCTCGATCCCGTGATCCTGCTTGATCTGGCAGTAGCGGCCGACGCTCGGATCGACGTCGGGTTGGTACAGGATGTTGCTGAAGTCGAGGCCCTTGGCCTTCCAGTGATCGACGGCCTTCCTCGCTTCGAGCTTGTCGACGCGTCCGATCATTTCGTCGACAGTGCGGAATCCGAGCTGCGCCATGATCTCGCGTAGCTCCATTGCGACGAAACGCATGAAGTTGACGACGTGCTCGGGCTTGCCCTGGAACTTCTGGCGCAGACGCGGATCCTGCGTCGCGATGCCAGCCGGGCAGGTGTTGAGGTGGCAGACGCGCATCATGATGCAACCGCTCGCGACCAGCGGTGCAGTGGCGAAGCCGAACTCCTCGGCGCCGAGCAACGCCGCGATCGCCACGTCACGCCCGGTTTTCAGTTGTCCGTCCGTCTCGACCACGATGCGGCTGCGCAAGTTATTCAGCACGAGCGTTTGATGGGTCTCGGCAAGCCCGAGCTCCCACGGCAATCCCGCGTGCGCAATGGAGGTTTGCGGCGAAGCACCGGTGCCTCCGTCGTGGCCGCTGATGAGCACCACGTCAGCGTGCGCTTTGGCGACACCTGCCGCAATCGTGCCAACACCTACTTCGGAGACGAGCTTCACGCTGATGCGTGCGTCGCGATTGGCGTTCTTGAGATCGTGAATCAGCTCCGCGAGGTCTTCGATCGAGTAGATATCGTGGTGCGGCGGCGGCGAGATCAAGCCGACGCCTGCAGTCGTATGCCGCGTCTTGGCGACCCACGGGTACACCTTCGAGCCGGGCAGCTGACCGCCTTCGCCGGGCTTGGCGCCCTGCGCCATCTTGATCTGTATCTCGCGGGCGTTGACGAGGTACTCGCTCGTCACGCCGAAGCGTCCGGACGCAACTTGCTTGATCGCGGAATTCTTTGAGTCACCGTTCGGCAGCGGCCTGAAACGTTCCGGATCCTCGCCGCCTTCACCCGTGTTGCTCATGCCGCCGATGCGGTTCATTGCAATCGCGAGCGTTTCATGTGCTTCCTTGCTGATCGAGCCGTAGGACATAGCGCCCGTCTTGAAGCGCCTCATGATGCTTTCGATCGGCTCGACTTCCTCGATCGGGATGGGCTCGCTCGGCTTGAAGTCGAGCAGTCCACGTAGGGTACAAAGATTCGCCGACTGCTCGTTGATGAGCCGCGAGTACTCCTTGAACTGAGCGTAGCTGCCGTTGCGCACGGCTTTCTGGAGGCGATGGATCGACTCGGGATTGAAGAGGTGATACTCGCCGTCCGCGCGCCACTGATACAGTCCGCCTGCAGGCAGCGTGTAGCCGTCGGCCCGTCGCTCGGGGAAGGCTGCGCGGTGGCGCATGAGCACCTCCTGTGCGATCACGTCCATGCCGATGCCGCCGATGCGCGAGGAGGTCCAGGTGAAGTACTCGTCGATGACGTCCTGGCGCAAACCGACCGCTTCGAACACCTGGGCGCCGCGATAGCTTTGGATCGCGGAGATGCCCATCTTGGACATCACCTTGATCACGCCCTTGGTGGCCGCCTTGACCATGTTCTTGCAAGCGGTCTTGTGATCGATATTGACGAGCCGCCCATCGCGGATCATGGCGTCGATGGTCTCAAACGCCAGATACGGGTTGATGGCGCTCGCGCCATAGCCGATGAGCAGCGCAAAATGATGCACTTCGCGCGCCTCGCCGGTTTCCACCACGAGGCTGACACGCGTGCGCAGCCCCTCGCGAATCAAGAAATGATGCAGGCCCGCGACTGCGAGCAGCGCGGGAATCGGGGCGAACTCGCGATTCACACCGCGGTCGCTCAAGATGAGGATGTTGACCTCATCCTCTTCGATGAGTCGACGGGCCATCAAGCGAATTTCTTCCATCGACTTAACGAGCCCTTGCTTGCCGCGCGAGACGCGGAACAACATCGGCAGGAAGCCGACTTTCAGCCCCGGCAGGTCCATGCGCCGCACCTTGGCGAACTCTTCGTTCGTGAGGATCGGCCACTTGAGCTCCAGGCGTCGACAGTCGGACGGTTGCGGATTGAGCAGGTTGCCTTCCGATCCCAGGCGCGTCTCTGCCGAGATGATGAGCTCTTCGCGAATGCAGTCGATCGGCGGGTTGGTGACTTGCGCGAACAGCTGCTTGAAATAGTCGTAGAGAAGGCGCGGCTTGTTCGACAGCACTGCGAGCGGCGTGTCGTTGCCCATCGAGCCGATCGCTTCCACGCCGCTCTGCGCCATCGGCGCGAGCAGCAGGCGCTCGTCTTCGAACGTATAGCCGAATGCAATCTGCCGCTGCAGCAGCGTATCGTGATCGGGGGACGGCACCTCCGGCGCCGGCGGCAAATCGTTCAAGTGAACGAGATGATCGTTCAACCACTGGCGGTACGGACGTTCCGATGCGATCGAGCGCTTGATCTCCTCGTCCTCGATGATGCGGCCCTGCTCGGTGTCGACGAGGAACATGCGCCCGGGTTGCAGGCGGCCTTTGACGACGATGTCCTCGGGTGGGATATCGAGCACGCCGGCCTCCGACGCCAGGATCACGATGTCATCCTTGGTGACGTAGTAGCGCGAGGGACGCAGGCCGTTGCGGTCGAGCACTGCGCCGATCATCTTGCCGTCGGTGAAGGCGATCGCGGCCGGCCCGTCCCACGGCTCCATCAAGCACGAGTGATATTGATAGAAGGCGCGCTTGGCATCGTCCATCGTCTGATGGCCCGACCACGGCTCGGGAATCATCATCATGACGGCATGCGGTAACGATCGCCCAGCAAGCACGAGCAGCTCGAGCACGTTGTCGAACATCGCGGAGTCCGAGCCGTTCGGGTTGATGATCGGCAGGATCTTCTTGATGTCGTCGCCGAACAGCTCAGACTCGAACAATGCTTCGCGCGCGTGCATCCAATTCGCGTTGCCCCGCACGGTGTTGATCTCGCCGTTGTGCGCGATGTACCGATAAGGATGAGCGCGATCCCAGCTCGGGAATGTGTTGGTGCTGAAGCGCGAGTGCACGAGCGCGAGCGCCGTCTCCATCAACGGATCGTTGAGGTCCGGGAAGTAGGTGGCGAGCTGCTCGGTGAGCAACATGCCCTTGTAGACGAGCGTCTTCGTCGAAAGACTCGCCACGTACCACTGCGCGGCACCTTCGGCCGTCGACGTGCGGATCTCTTTGTAAGCGCGCTTCCTGATGACATAGAGCTTGCGCTCGAACGCAAGATCGTCCTCGATGTCGGCGCTGCGCCCGATGAACACCTGGCGCATGAAGGGCTCGCAGGATCTGGCCGTCTCGCCCAGCATCGAGTTGTTAGTCGGAACCGTGCGCCAGCCGAGAACGGTTTGTCCCTCTGATTGAACGATCTGCTCGAAGCGCTCCTCGAGCCGACGACGAAGCGTCGGGTTGCGCGGCAGGAATACGATGCCGCATCCGTATGCACCAAGTTGGGGCAGCTCGAAGCCGGCCTTCTTGGCGACGGCGCTCAGGAACTTGTGGGGCATCTGTAGCAGCACGCCGGCACCATCGCCCGTGTTGGTTTCGGCGCCGCATGCGCCGCGATGGTTCAGGTTGCGCAGGATCTCGAGCCCTTGCTGCAGGATCTTGTGCGATTTTCGGCCCTTGACATCGACTATGAAGCCGACGCCGCAAGCGTCGTGCTCGTATACCGGATCGTACAAGCCCTGTTTCTCGGGGCGGGTCGTCCTGTAACGACGCTGTCGGTTCGAGTCGTTCGTGCTCATAGGTGGCCCTATCGCGTTCGTCTTCAAAACAGGTATGGCCGAGCGGCCAATCGTTGATGCTGCGCTCGGCGTGGGGCGCAGCCACGAGCGACGGCCGCGGACCAGATCTCGTCTCGCTGCTCAATCCGCGCAAGCCGATAATCGATGCATGCAGGGCGGGGACGCTTGTGACGACGACGCACTACGTGCGGCTACGGGACAGGAAGCGTCGACGGCCGGGTCGAAGTTCCTAATCACTCATTCGGCTTCGGCTGTACTCAGGCACACGCTCGCGACGCCGCGATCGAGCTCGGGCGCTTCGTGCGTTGGATACAACCCGAAGGAGTGCCGTCAGTTTACAGGCAGAGAGATCGCCGTCAAAGAGTTTTGTCAAGGAGGATCGCAGTCCGGGGCTGTGGTCGGACGGCTGCCAAGGTGCGCAAGAGAGGTCACTGGCTCGGGTGCACCGGCGCGCTTGCGCTCGGCCAGACGAAGGCAGTGCTCATGAGGAAGGAGCGGGGCCGGTACAGTCGCAGTCCGCACCTGCAGCCTCGAGTCAGCTGCGACGCCAGCGGGCCCAGGTCACTTTCCACTCCGCACCGTCGCGCACGAGCACGAGATCGAAGCTGTAAAGATCAGCGGCGAGATCCCACGCATTCGTGGCAGCCGCGTCGCGTCCCACCATGGCAACGAGCACGGCGACACGCGCTTCGTCATCGCTGAGAAAATACAATGCTTCGATGCGAGTCAGCAAATGTATGGATTGGTGGGCGATGAAATAGCCCCGCAGCGCCCGTCCGACTGTCTCGCGGTCATTGCCATATTCATCGCGGTACTGTGCAGCGATGTGTGCGAGCACGTCGCCAACATCACGCTCCTCGACGGCACGCTCGATGCGCTCGATGACGGCGCGTACTTGCGCGTCGGGTGAAGCGCGATCGGAGCATGCCGCAAGCAGCAGGAGCAGCAGAGCCGCTGTGGCGCGCATCGGCTTAGATGGGAAGACGAAGATCATCGCGGCACGATAACGCTCGGCGCCGAACAAATCTGTCGACCGGCTCAAACTACGTGTGCTGTCACTTGCCACCGCTGGTAAACATATTCATAGACTGATGAGCGGTCCCTTGACCTGTTAACTATGTGCATGCTCTGATCGAGCGAACAAACTTGGTGTCGGGCCAACCCGCCTCGTACGGCGAGACATTGGGGAGTCAAGAGATGAAGTCCAATCAGGAGCAGCGATTCGGTGACGCCCGTTCGCCCGCAGCGCGCCTTGTCATTGCGGCCATCGTGTCATTCATGTGTGCAGGCGCATCCGCGCAAGGCGCTTTGTCTATGAAGAAGGGCAGCGGTGGGTCAGAGGTGCAGGGGGCGGCAGGACCGTCCGGCGCGGAGGGCGCGAACGGCCTGGAACGCTGCGACAAGCCCATGGGCGCGCTGGCAGTCGTCGAGCCTCAGAACCATGTCACGCAGGCGCTGGCGCGTTATGGACTGCAGTCGCCGACGAGTCTCATCCGTCTGATGGTGCAGCAATCGAACTGTTTCATCGTCGTCGAACGCGGCATGGCGATGCAGAACATGATGCAGGAGCGGGCCTTGGCCGAGGCCGGCGAGCTGCGAGCAGGTTCGAACATGGGCGGTGGTCAAATGCTGAGCGCCGACTTCGTGCTCACACCTTCCGTCGTGTTCTCGGAGAACGACGCCGGCGGTCTCGGTGGCGCGCTGGGCGGTCTCATCGGCGGGAGCCGGGGACGTGTCATCGGTGCGGTGGCGGGCGGGCTGAAGTTCAAAGAGGCGCAAACCAGCATGCTCGTTACAGACGCCCGCACGGGCGTGCAGGTGGCTGCGGCGGAAGGCAGCGCGCGCAAGGCCGATCTCAAGCTCGGCATCGGTGCACTACATGGTGGGCACGCAGGCGGTCTCGGCGGCTATGCCAACACCAACGAGGGCAAGGTTCTCGCAGCAAGCTTGATGGACAACTACAACAACATCGTGCGTGTCGTTCGTGGGCAGCCAAGCTTGCACCGGGACGTGGGGACGCTGGCCGAAGAGGCCGGCAGGAAGATCCAAGGCGGTGCCGTCTACGAAGAAGGCGACGTTATCTTGCCGAAGATCTCGAACGTCAAGCTGCTTGCTCAGCCGAACGACGGAGCAGGCGTCGTTGCCACGCTCAGCAAGACCGACGAGATGATCTACTTAGGTGAGGAGCAGAACGGCTACCTCAGAGTCGAGTCGAGCAAGGGCGGCGGCTGGGTGAGAAAGGTGCTGGTCACCAAGTAGGGCGGGAGACTGGAGACCGGGGCCGGGGCTAGAGCATATGGCTCGCAGTGCCTGCCGGCTCCCGCCTCCAGCCACCCGTCTCCAGCCCGCAGCTAGGCCGCAAGGCCTAGCTGCTTGAGCAATGGCTCAATCTGCGGCTTACGGCCGCGAAACTCCACGAACGCTTCCATCGGATCGCGGCTGCCGCCTTGCTCGAGAATGCTTGCGAGAAAGCGACGTGCGACGTCGCGGTTGAAAATGCCTTGCTCCTCGAATGCGCTAAACGCATCCGCAGCGAGCACTTCCGCCCACTTGTAGCTGTAGTAACCCGCTGCATAGCCGCCCGAGAAAATGTGCTGGAAGCTGTGCGCGAAGCGATTGAAGGCAGGGGGCATGACGACAGCGACGTCGCGACGCACCTCGTCGAGAATGCGACCGATCGCCTCTGCACTGTCGGGCGACTCGCTGTGAATGCGCAGATCGAACAATGCGAATTCGAGCTGGCGCACGGTTTGCATTCCGGCTTGAAAGGTGCGCGTGCCGAGTAGACGTGCGAGATATTCTTCCGGCAGCGGTTCCCCGGTATCGACGTGACCGGAGATGAGAGGCAGTACCTCCGGATGCCAGGCAAAGTTCTCCATGAATTGGCTCGGCAGCTCTACTGCATCCCAGGCGACACCGTTGATGCCTGCAATGCTCGGATAATCGACGCGCGTCAACATGTGGTGCAGCCCGTGGCCGAACTCATGGAACATGGTGACGACTTCCGAGTGCGTCAGGAGCGACGGCTTCGAGCCGACGGGCGGCATGAAGTTGCACACAAGGTAAGCAACTGGCAGCGTGGTGCTGCTGCCAAGTCGCTTACGTCCAACGCATTCATCCATCCACGCGCCGCCGCGTTTCTTGGGGCGGGCGTACAGGTCGACGAAGAAGCCACCACGTAGCGAGCCGTCTGCATCGAGGATGTCGTAGAACTTGACGTCCGGATGATAAATATCGACGCCGTCACGCGGCACGATGCGTATGTCGTAGAGCTTCTCGGCGACGCGAAACATTCCGTTGAGGACTTTGTCGAGCGGAAAGTACGGTCGCAATGCCTCGTCGGAGACATCGAAGCGTTCTCGCTTGAGTCGCTCGCCGTAGTAGGCGATGTCCCAAGCCTCGAGCTTGCGCCCCGCAAAGCGTTCGAGCTCTTCGAGCTCTCGTTGCGCGACCGGTCGCGCCCTTGCAGCGAGCTCTTCAAGGAAGCTGCGTACTTCCGCAACGGAGCGCGCCATCTTCGTGGCAAGCGAGTAGTCCGCATACGTTGGGAAGCCGACGAGCGTGGCCAGCTCGCGTCGGAGAGCCAGGATCTCGGCCATCAAGCTGGAGTTGTCCCAGCGCTCGGGCGACCAGCCTTGATCCGATGCGCGCGTGACCCACGCGGTGTAGAACTCCTTTCGCAGCGACTCGGAATCGGCGTGCATCATGACCGCTTGGTAATTCGGCGCATCGAGCGTGAACAGCCAGCCGTCTTCGTTGCGCGCGGCCGCCGTGCTGCGGGCCCGCTCTACGATCGGTGCCGGCAATCCGGCGAGTTCGCGCTCGTCGCGAATGTGCTTCGACCAGGCGTTGGTCGCATCCAGCACGTTCTCATCGAATTTCGACTGCAACGTCGCCAGCTGCTCCATGAGCGCCCGGAAACGCTCCTTGCGTTCCGGCGGCAGGGCGACACCGGAAAGGCGGAAATCGCGCAAGGCGTGCTCGAGGAGCTTGCGCTGCGCGGGGCTCAAGCGCGCACCCTCGTTCTCGAGAATGCTCGAGTACGCCTTGTAGAGCCGCTCGTTCTGTGACAGCTCCGTATGCCACGCAGTGAGTAGCGGCAGACACGCGTTGTATGCCGTGCGCAGTTCCTCGGTGTTGACGACGCCATTCATGTGCGAGATGGGCGACCAGGTCCGCGCGAGACGGTGCTGCATCTCCTCAAGCGGCACGACGAGGGTGTCCCAGGTATTTGCGCCCTCCTGCAGGAGCCTTGCCAGCTGGGCTCGGTTTTCGTCGAGCAATGAACGAATCGTCGGTTCGATCTTATCGGGGCGGATGGACGAAAAATTCGGAAGCTCGAGCATAGGATCCTGAGGCATTGCAGGCTCACAAGAGAAAGGGAACGGAAGCTCGCCATCTTAGTGTCTCGGGTCTTTCATGTGAATGAAACCTCGTTGTCAGAATTGCACGGCATAAAGGCGCTCGCTGGCAGATCGCTCAATCAACGCATCGTCATCAGGGGCAGCCTATGTCCAATTCCGCTCGTTCAACGCTTCTTGCATTCGCCGTCCGCTGTGTGCTTGCTGCAAGCCTTTCTACCGCGACGCATACCTTTGCCGGCACGCTCGTAGGGCGGGTCACCGACTCCAGCGGCATCAAGTCCTTGCAAAGCGTGCAGGTGGAGCTTCTCGAGCTCGCGCGCCGAACGCGAACCGGAGCTGACGGTCAGTTCAGGTTCACAGACGTGCCGGACGGTGCCTATACATTGCGAGCGAGCTACATCGGCGCAGCGGCCGTCGAGCAGCGAGTCACTGTAGGTGCGTCGACGACCGAGACTGTGATCCTGCTCGGTTCGGATGAAATCGACAGCGTTCTTGTCGTCGGGCAGCGCGCCAGTCTGTCGAGCTCGCTGTCGCGTCAGCGAGCGGCCGACGGGGTGCAAAGCGTGTTGAGCAGGGATGGCATCGGACAATTTCCCGATCAGAACGCAGCCGAAGCCTTACGACGCGTGTCTGGCATCAATGTGTTGAACGATCAGGGCGAGGGCCGTTTCGTGGCGGTGCGCGGCCTTGCACCGGATCTCAATGCAGTGTCCATCAACGGTGCGCGAGTTCCTGCACCGGAAGCCGCTGTGCGATCGGTCGCGCTCGATGTCATTCCAGCAGAGCTCATCGAATCGATCGAGGTCAAGAAATCGCTCACGCCTGACATGGATGCAGACACGATCGGAGCATCGATCGAGATCAACACTACTCATGCGTTTGATCGCCGCGAGCCGTACCTTGCGTTCTCCGCAGAAGGCTCCTACAACGATCTGAACGGCAAGTGGTCGCCGAAGGGCAGCGTCGATTTTTCAAGGCTGTTCGGAGAACGGCTTGGCCTCGCAGGAGGCTTGGCGTACTACAAGCGGCGGTTTTCGACCGACAACATCGAAATGGAAGGTTGGGACGAGAGCAATGGCATCGTCTATGCCGACACGTTGGAGTATCGCGACTACGATGTCGAACGAGTTAGGCTCGGTGGCTCACTGTCGCTGGAATTTCATGCGAGCGACGCGACGACACTATACGCACGTTATCTGCGCAGCCGGTTCGAGGACCAGGAGTTTCGCGGCCGGCTCATATTCAAAATGGACGAAGCTCCGCGGGTGGGTACGGTGGATCAGGCCGAGTTCTCGTCGGACGATGGAGAAATCAAGGTGGTCAGGGACATCAAGGACCGTTACGAAGAGCAGACGATTACTTCGCTCAACTTAGGCGGCGACACCTACGCTGGTCCGTGGACATTCCGTTACAACGCGGCCTGGTCGAACGCGCGTGAGCGCGAAGCAGGCTCGCTCGATCCGGTGAAGTTCCAGCGAGAGTTCGTCGAGCCAGGCGAGTTCGGCGTGCGTTTTGACTATGCCGACATGCGTTTGCCCCGCTATGCGATTAGCATCGATTCTTCGCGAGCGTTTGTAAACCCGGCTGCATACGAATTCGACAAGCTCGAGCGCACGACACTCAGCCTTGCCGATGACGAGGAGCTGACGTTCAAGATCGATGTCGCGCGCGAGCTGGCATTGGATGACAGCGTGCTAGTTCTGCAGGCAGGAGCCAAAGCTCGTCAGCGCGAAAAGACGTATGACCTGGAGCTCGATGTCTACGACGGCTTCGGCGGCGACCTGACACTTGCGGACGTTCGCGGTGCGCCAACGTACGGTTTGCTTGCGATTGGGCCGGTGCCGAGCGGGCGGCAGGTCAGGCGCTTCTTTGATGCGCATCGAGAAGCATTCGAGCTCGATGAGCTTGAGACGCAGTTCGAATCCTCCGTTGCCGACTATGTAGTCAAAGAAGATGTCTATGCAGGCTATGCGCTTGGGCGGTACGAACGAGGTGCGTGGAGGCTCGTGGCCGGCGTGCGTGCCGAGCAGACGCGACAAGATATGGCCGGCAATCTCGTCGAGCTTGTCGAAGAAGGCGGTATGTACAAAGGAGCGCTCGTCGAGAACGATACAGTCTACGTAAGCCGTCAGCGCTTCGAACGCGACTACATGGATGTTCTGCCGAGTATCAACCTGCGCTATCAAGCCCAATCGGACGTCCTGTGGCGGGCTGCTGCATATCGCAGCCTCGTGCGCCCGAACATCGGTCAGCTCGCACCGCGGTTTCTCGTAGAGCAGAATGACGACGGCGAACGCGAAGGCGAGTTCGGCAATCCGGATCTGCGCCCGTACGAGGCGTGGAACTTCGACTTGTCGGGCGAGTGGTACCTGGGTAGCCGCGGTGTGCTGCAGGCAGGCGCGTTCTATAAGAGCATCGACAACTTCATCGTCAATGCCGAGTTCGAAGCTATCACCTTCAACGGTGTATATGCGGACGAAGCAATCGTGCCCATCAACGGTGAGGAGGCCACGGTGCGAGGGGTGGAGCTGAACTATCAGCAGCCGCTCGACTTCTTGCCTGCGCCGCTCGATGGCTTATTGATCGGAGTTAACTATACCCACACCAACTCGAAAGGTCGTGTGAACGGTCGAACCATCCCACTGCCAGCAGCAGCCAGGAACACATTTAATCTGACGCTTGGCTACGAGAAGGGTCCTATCAGTTTGCGTGCGACGGCCGCCTACCGCGATAGCTACTTGGAAGAGCTCGGCGACTCGCAAGAGGAAGACCGGTATGTGGAGGATCATATCCAGTACGACTTGAGTGCGAAATATCGCTTGAGCGATACGGTCCAGATCTTCGTGGAGTTCGTCAATCTAGGTGACGAGCCCTACGTTGCTTACCAGCCCGGTCCCGGACGCAAACGCCTCCTGCAGTACGAAGAATACTCTTGGACCGGCAAGTTTGGTTTTCGCGTGACGTTTTGAGGATCAGTTGATGCACAGACGACACTCTCGCGTCGGGGCCGCGGGCGCGAGCACCCTCGGGCTCGCGCTACTCGCAGCGTGCACTGCGTTGAATCAGGGAGTGCGCGCCCCCGGAGATCCCGCAAAGCCCGTGACTGCTGTCATGGAAACAATGGTCACGACGGATTCGGCGGTCGATGCCGACGATCCCGAGCTGTGGGCGGATGCGCGCGATCCATCGCGAGCGCTTCTGTTCGGCACCGACAAATCGAACGGTTTGTACGTGCACAACTTGGACGGCAGTGTGCGTCAATTCTTCCCCGACGGTCCGCTCAACAACGTGGATTTGCGCGATGGATTCACAGTGGCGGGCAAATCATACGTGCTCGTCGCTGCGAGCGATCGCAGAGCATTGGGGATTCGAACGTACTTGCTCGATCCCGATACGCTTGAGACAAAGCCATATGGCTTGATCGAGACGGATATCGGCGAGCCGTACGGGCTGTGCCTTGGGCGTAGAGGCGGGG